>ENA-ORSC01000941-ORSC01000941.1-human-gut-metagenome-genome-assembly--contig:-NODE-941-length-21323-cov-7.976067_pt1 | contig 21323 bp, 19 predicted proteins | sample MGYA00242178_ERZ509140 | MGnify/ENA primary metagenome ERZ509140 (study PRJEB26280, sample SAMEA2338681) | human gut metagenome | biome: human gut; feature: human-associated habitat; material: faeces... | reverse complement strand
ACGACTAAAACGCCAGCTCTCGCATAACGAGAACTGGCGTTCTTTGACAGGCTGATACGACCGGCCATCTGTACAGATGGCCGGTCGTATAGTTTTCAAACAGAAAAGCTCCCGGTCATCAAACCGGGAGCTTTCTTGTTATGCGATTCGTGCTCTTACGGAATCGGGTCTCTTATTTCCCCGTTTCTTTGATGGCAGCCTGTGCTGCCATCGGTACATAGCGCCAATCATTTCATATCCACACGCTCACATTCAAGTCCGCCCACTTGTAGACTCTCCTGCGGGTCGAAAAGCTGTAGATATACTTCTTTGCATCGTCGATCGTCAGCGTAAAGGCGCCGATTTTGATGTGGTCATCAGGGTCAAATTCGCCATCTGCATTGTTTCCGGTTCTCAGATACCAACGGAACTCATCCTTTGACACCCAAATGCGCTCAATGAATGCCTCCACAATGCTTTCTGGGATAACCGAGTAATCAAATCCAGCGTACTCCTTCAAACGCTCTCGCAGTTCCAAGAGCTTGACGGAATAGTCCTCGTTGCTTGTCTGCTCCTTCTCAGGCTGCAAGCCTTTGATTTCTTCCGTGAGCTTTGCAACACGATCCTCGATCTCCTGCTTCTTTGAGCGAAACATTTCCTTATCAATGTCACCCTCGGCTCTCATCTCGATCAGGTTTGTTCTCTTATTCATCAGCTTCTCGATTTCGCCTTGCTTGCGCCGGATAACATCTGTATTGTCCGGCAATTCCTCCTGATCCGCAATATGCTTTTCGAGCATCGCATAGGACAAGTCCATTACTTTGTCTGCATTTTCGATGTACCGGTCAAAGACTTGCTCCGCCATCATTTCCAGTTTCCAGCCCTGAATATAGGGTGATTCACACGAATGCTCAATGGAGATGCCTTTGTTCAGGCGTTTGGCGACGCTGCCCCGGTTTACCGATGTGTAGCATTGGTAATCAACGCCGTCTGTCCGTCCGTCACGGGAATGAAACCGCAAGTTGAATTTGTTTCCGCACTGGCAAATCATCAACCGTCCGTAGACAGTGGTATGTTGCATTCTTCCTGTTCTGCGTTTTCCTTTGTTATGGTTTTTCAGAACCCCAGACTTGGCATCCATCAGTTTTTGTACTTGCTCATACTCCTCGACGGTTACGATTGGCTCGTGTGTGCCTTGAACCTGAACATACTCCAAATCACCGTAATTCTTGATTTTCTTCTGCTTCAGGAAATCAGGCGTATATTCCTTGTGGTAGGTTATGATGCCGCAGTAAAAGGAATTACGAAGCATTTTCGAAATGTACGATGCAAACCACTGTTCCTTTCCCAGCGCCGTCAGCCGTCCCGCTTTCTCAAGCTCGTACTGGATGGTTGTTACTCCCATTCCACTTAGGTACATATCATAAATCATTCGCACCGTCTTTGCCTGTTCGGGGTTGATGACCATCTCCTTGCCGACACGGTCGTATCCGAGAATGTTTCCGTTGCCGTAAAACACGCCGTTTTGCATAGAGGTCTGCTGTCCGGCTTTTACACGGATGGATGTTTTGCGGCTCTCGTTCTGTGCAAGGGTTGCCATGATCGTAAGCCGCAGTTCACCGTCGCCGTCAAAGGTTTTGATGTTATCGTTGAGGAAAAACACCTCAACACCGTATTCCTTCAACAGCCGAGTGTACTGAAGGGTATCCACCGTGTTTCTCGCAAAACGGGAAACCTCACGGGTAATAATCATATTGAACTTCTTCTGCCGTGCATCCTCAACCATTTTCATAAACTGCGGACGCTTCTCAGCCGAAGTTCCCGTAATACCTTCATCAATATACTGTGCGGTCAGAGTCCAGTCAGGTCTTGCCGCCAAAATTGGCTTATACCAGTCAAGCTGGTTACCGAGAGCTGAAAGCTGTGCTTCGTGCTCCGTCGATACACGAGCGTATATAGCAACATCTCTCTTTTGAAAATCGGAATTTAATCCATACATTACTTTCCCTCACCTTCCTGCTTTTCCTTTTTGTAACAGGTGAAATCGGCAATGCAGACATCATCCTTGTATTCCTGAAGGATGTTCCTAAATACATAGCCGGGAATTTCGCCGTCAAGATAAAGCTGCTCAATGAGTTTCAGTGCACCGAAAATATTGTTTTCTTTATCTGCCTTAATCATATTCATTTTCGGACACCTCCTCAACGATGCGATTTTGGCAATCGCACATTCGAGGGCTTCTTCCAAATCGAATAATCAAAGCCACGGAACTGGTTACACACATCGCAAAACTCCCGCACCATTTGAACGGGATTTGAGCGTTCGACCCAGTAAGCAGGATCGTTAAGGTAGACCTCTGCACATCTGCGGCACAGGCACAAATCTATATACGGAGGGCGTATTTTGAAATCAGTCATTTCCCAGCCCTCCATTCTCCGCAACAACTTGGCGGATTCGCTTTTGTATGCGGGAGAGTCTGAGTGAAACAGCCGCAACAGAGGTGTGATATATCCGATCCGCTACTTCTGAAAGTGTGTATCCATCCCGATACAGCAGCGTCAGAAGTTCCTTCTGATTTGTGTTGAGTTTACAAACCGCACAATATAGAGCGCTGTTCTTGATTTCGTCGATCCAGCCGTATCGACCGCACTCGCTCATATCCATCGTGCAGGTCATCGAAAGCAGGAACTTTTTGTGCAGCGCGTTTCTGCTTTCCTCACCGTCGCTTTCAAGTTCCTCGATGGACTGAATGTGTATTGCGTAAATTCGGTTATTTCGATATTCCTGCAAATCTTGCAGGTACACTGCCTGTATCTGCTCCTCGCTCATCCCGCATTTGCTGTATTCCTTTGCCTGCGCTTTTTGCGCCTGCTCAAACTTCTTTCTTTCATAGCCGTCATTCCAGCTCATAGTAAAAATCTCCTTTAAATTTTGAATTTGATGTTTGGGTTCAAAATTCGGAGATCACGGATATTCAGCGATATAGCAGAGCCACTTATTTAGCATCGAAAAAGGCTTCCTTTCAGAGATTTCTGCCGGAAGCCCTTGGTCGGTTGTTCTTGCCGAAAAAAAGGAGCCACCGGCAAGACAGTCTGAGCTTATAAAAGCTCAATCTGTCTTGTCGGTGGCCTCTCATGTCTGCTTTCGCAAGTTTGGCTTAACACACCGAAGTTGTCAAAGCGTATGACCTGATAAGGATTTCCTGTGGCCCTGTTTCAGCCCGACCTTACCGTCGTTACACTATATTTAATTGTAAGCATTTATTTTTCAGATATTTTCGTATTTTTCATGCCCGACTTTGGCAAATAGATCAATCGTATCATGCCGCCTGCCTTTCTGTACCCGGACAAATTTTACCGTGCATTGTACGCACTCATATTTAATCCTATTATCCTCACTTTTATATCCATAGTTTAGCCTGCCGCAGTTTGGGCAGTACATCGGATACGGCTTCCACACTTCTTTCATTCCACAATCACCTCACTGTGTATATCGGAATATTCGCATTTTTGCGAATACAGAGGTTAAAAAATCCCGAAGGATTTTTATATTAGGGCGAACTCTCGCAGGCGGATTTCCATTGCCTGTTTGGATACCTCGAAGATCTCAGCCATCTTACAGATAAAGTCACTCTTAGATCTGCACACGGGGCGGAGTGCGTAGAAACAGCGTTTAATCTGTCCATTGGGCATCAGAATGGCTTTTGCAAGGTAATTTGCCTGCCACTCGGTAGCGTCCTCATCGGTATCTTGGTTATATAAAGCGGCGGCAACACCTGTCCCGCTGAATATACGCTTATGAAGAATGTAATGCGCCAGTTCGTGAGCTAAGGTAAAACGCAGCCTGCCGTAACACTTCTCGTCCTCCAGCAGCGATGCTTCAATAAGCATGGTGCCGCCTTCTACCCGCATCAGTGCATAGTTCATGGTCTCTCTGTCATAGTAGATAGTGATTCCATTGTCATAGATCATCCTACCAAGCTCACGGCCATCATTGGTAAGATACTGGTACTCAATTCTCAGGCCAAAAGTCTTTTCGATAATCGTTTCTATCGGCACAGCATGAGGCTTTCCGTTGAGATACATCTCATCGTACTGCATCAGTGTGTTGCGGGCAATGGTTTCCAGTGTCTGCGGGCGATAGTATAGTGTCGCCATCGGCTTGCTCCTTCCCGTCCGAAGGATCAATCGGACTCCTTGGTAATGCGACGGATAAAATCTTCCCATTGCTTATCCGTCACATTATGCTTTTTTGCGGTTCGGAGAGCTGCTCGAACAATATCCTTTTCCATAATGTACTCAGGAAGATCAGCGCTTACTGTATTTCTTGAGCGAGCAGCTAAATCGTACATCTCTTCTTTTTCCTCCTCGCTTAGGTGGAGCAAGACAGGAAGTTTTTCGAGAATTTCGTCAGGCACGTGGCGGCGATCCTTCTCAATGTCGCAGATATATGCCGCTGAATAGTCCAGCGCAATCGCAAGCTGACGAGCCGATATTTCCTTTTCTTGCCGCTTCGAAATCAAAAACCTCCCAAAGCTTTTTTCATTTTCCATAAGGTAGCTCCTCTCAGATTCGCCGTTTCGCAAATACCATGGCTTTATTATAGTAGAACAAGCGTTCTAATTCAATAGATGGATGGAAAGCAAAAATGAGTTGGGCGTTTTTGCGCCCAACTCATTTTCCGGGACATATTCAAAAGTCATATTTTTCAAGGTTTTCTTCCTTCTGCTGAAGATAAAACATTACTTTCTTTGTTTCAATTTTCGCCTGCAGTTCCTCTTCCGTTGGCAGGTATAGCTTATACTCGGAAGCAGACAGCTGTTCACTTCTGTGCACCACGGAATACCGGGTGATGTCCTCATTTGTGTCAGAGCAAAGGACGATACCGATGGCCGGGTTGTCTCCTTCGCTCCGTTTCATCTCATCGTACATAGAGATTTTCCAGACGCTGTCTGGAAAATCTGCGGGTAAGCCTTAAAAGGATTTCGGCAAAAATTATTGTCCATGTCCACTTTTGAAAAAACAACTTCTGCAAAAATGTTCCTCATGTCTACTTTTGAAAAAGTAAATTAAAAATAAATATTTTTCGTGTCTACTTTTCTTGACTGCTACACTTATTGATGCGGTCAAAAGAAAAAGTGTCAATTTATAATCGTATTTCCCTTGAAAAAGTGTCGCACCGTAGGTATAATAGCCTTGTAAAACGCACAGGATAGATGTGGAGGTGCTGATGATGCTAAAAAGGAAAATTGAAAAAGAGATTATGCACTGGATCGAGAGCAGCGACAAGGCTTTGCTGATCTATGGTGTCCGTCAGGCGGGAAAGACATTTATTATTCGGGAGTGTCTGAAAGCGGCGGGGTGTGACTATATCGAGTTCAATCTCATACGGCAGCCGGAAATTGTCGAGATTCTGGCCGGTGCAACAAGCATTGATGACCTGATTCTGAAGCTATCCCTGTACAGCGATCAAAAAATTGTTCCCGGTAAGACCGTCTTTTTCTTTGATGAGATTCAGAAATACAAGGAGATCGCCACGAAGGTCAAGTTTCTCGTGGACGATAAACGATTCCGGTACATTCTGTCCGGCTCCCTGTTGGGTGTGGAGATCGTGAATCTGAAATCCGCACCGGTCGGCTATTTGCAGACGCTCAATATGTACCCGCTGGATTTTGAAGAGTTCCTGCAAATCTTCCATGTCGGCCAACCCGTATTGGATACGCTGCGGAAGGCGTTTACATCCAAAACGCCCGTAGAGGAAGTCATTCACGGGAAAATCATGGAGATGTTCAATCTCTATCTGATTATCGGCGGGATGCCTGCTGCGGTGGAAAAATACCGGACGACCGGAAGCATTGATGATGTGATGGATGAACACAGAGCGATCATCGAGCAGTACAAGCTGGATTTTACGCAGTATGAAGCGGAAAACCGCAAACTGCTCCTCACGCACATTTATGAACTTATCCCGGCCGAACTGAATGAGAAGAACAAGCGGTTTATGATTGCGGACATCAAGAAAGGACTGCGCTTTGACCGGATCGAGGACAGCTTCACCTGGCTTTGGAAAGCTGGTGTTGCTTTGGGTGTGTTCAACACAACGGAACCTACGGTGCCGCTCATGCTGAATGAAAAAAGCACGCTGTTCAAGCTGTTCCTGTCAGATGTGGGACTGCTCACCACCTTATACGGAAAAGCCTGTAAGCTGAAAATCGTCACCAAAGAGAAAGATATCAACAAAGGTGCCGTCTATGAGAATGTGGTGGCTCAGGAACTTTATGCCCACAAATATTCCCTGTATTATTATAACAGCAAGAAAAAGGGGGAACTTGATTTTGTTGTCGAGCAAGCAGGGCGGGTACTCCCCATTGAAGTGAAGAGCGGAAAGGACTACGAAAAGCACTCGGCACTGGACAATGTGATGGCGGTTCCGGAATACGGGATTCAGGAAGCCTATGTATTCACGAATGATAATGTAAAGACTGACGGAAAGCTGACCTATCTCCCCATTTACATGGTCATGTTCCTGCAAGACGAACCGATTGGGTTTATCGATATTTCTGTGGATAAATTCAAACTGTGAAATACCAGAACGGCAATGGAAGCGCTCCGTTCCTTAAAAGGGATGCGGGGCGCTTCCATTATATCCTTTCCTGCGCCAATGCTTCTGCCTGAGTGGATATGGGACTGCTCTTATGTTTCACGCTGGATATAAATCGTTTTAGAGGTACAGGTGTTTGAGCTTTTAGCTGCCCAGAGCGTTTGCCAGCATCATTTTATATCTATCCACAACCGTAACCGGACCTATTATCTTAATATCCCCATTGAACTGGAATACCCAGCCCAAAAAGGTTTGGCTGACGGACACCTTGGCTACCGCCTTAAAATGGGCATAGTCTAACGGTGCTGTCTCTACATCGTCTCCAAATCGGTCAATGATATAGTTCATCATATCGTTTTTGCAAAGCAGGGTGACCGTTTCCGTAGAACCGTCATACATATCAAATACCTGACGAGTAAATTCCGGCAGATTGAAATCAGCGGGCTTCTCAACTGCATCAGCCGTTAAAATATTGACTTCTTTCATTCGGTCTACACGGAAAGTGCCGATTTTCTGATGCTTCTCGCTGTATCCTACGGCGTAATAATGATCTTCATTCCATACCAGAAAGTATGGAGAAAAGTGGTAGCGTTTGCCGCCATTATTGGGGACTTCCTTGCGATGCTGATCGAAATGGAAGTAGCGAAATGAGATTTGTTTTCCATGGTTGATGGCCGTATTGATGTTATCTACCAGATAGTATATCTGCTCATTGAACGACTTGACCCGTTCGGAGACATACAGATTGCTTTTTAACTCCGCAGCCTGGTATATGCTGCTCATCCGGGAGAGCTTTTCGATAAGCTCTGCGCTTTTCTTGGCTGTAATAAACTTAGAGGATTCCACGGCATCGATCAGTAGCTTCAATTCCGGCAGCGTAAGCAGGTGACTGCTCAAAGAATAGCGATTTTCCCGGCTACGCTCCTCCTCAATGTCAATGCCAATGTCACAGAGCTTCTGAATATCCCCGGGTATAGTCTTCCGGTCGCAGCGAATATCATTCTCCCGCAAGTATGTAAGGATATCCCCGGTCGTGGCATAATGCTCAGCATCTGTTTTTAGCCAAAGATATTGCAAAATATATAGGAGTCTGCTCTTAGACTCAGCCATACATCCACCCCATTTTATCAATTCTTCTGTGATTATAGAAATGGCCTCCCCTGCTTGCGATAGGGTCAAGCTGGGGAGGTCATTTCATATCCGGGTCATTTCCGTGTACCGCTATGATTTATTGTTCCACCGGGAACTTTGTAATGTTGCCCAGGTAATACTGGCAGACCATCATGGCGTCGGAGACATCCATGGTGCCGTCGCCGTTTACATCGGCGGCTTTTTTCTGCGTATCTGTCGGGGTAACATTGCCCAGATAGATTTGGCAGATCAGCATGGCATCGGAGACATCAATGATGCCATCTGCATTTACATCTCCATATTTGACTGCACTCTGATCTGCAATGGTCAGGGTCAGGGTGGTCATGGGCTTGTCACAATGGACGCCGTATTCCATCTCCAGGGTCTCGCTGTTTTCTCGGTTTTGGTACATGGCGTAGGGGAAAGTGATCTGGAAATCGGTATCGCTGGCCTTCAGCGGCTTATCGGACCAGGTGACATACTTTGTCACATCGCGGGTCATGCCGTTGGCGTAGTAGGCCGTTACCTGCATACCGGTGGGGTCGAAGGTGTCTTTTACATTGTAGGTCGTCTTGTCCGGCAGCTTCGTGACCTCGATGCGTTCAATGGTGCTGCCCACGGCCATCAGGTAGGCGGAGTCGTTTTTGAAGTAGATCGTGCCGTACTCATCCATGATGGGGCTGCAAATGGCATACTGGGCCTGTGCGCCGCTGGGCGTGAAGATGTTGTAGGGCGTCGTATAGGTCTCCGTCTGGCCGCTGGCCGTGTAGGTCTCCATGGTCTTCAGAGACACCTCGGTTTGGCCGGGCTTGTCCTCCAGCACCCGGAGCTTGCCGGGGGTGAAGTTATCGAAGAAGTACACATAGACGCAGCCTGTCTCCTCCATATAGGCCGTGGTCAGAACACCGCTGGTCTGGGGATAGCCGTGGGTGCGTACCGTATAGGCAATCTCCCAGTTGGGGATGTCGATGACCGTAAGGTTATGGCCACTGTATGCGCCGAACTGTGCCGTGCCGGAGATGCCGATATAGGCCCGCCCATTGTAAATGGTGGGTGTGCAGGTGGACATGGCGGGATTGGCGGGATCGTCCGCATAGTTGTAGAGCTTCAAGGTGCGGACATCCTCAATGGTACCCTTTTCGTCCACAGTGGCCTCGTAGAAGTAGCCGCCCTTGCTGGTGAAGTAATACTTGCCGTTGTAATGGGTGATAGAGCTACGGATGTCGCCGGTCACATTCATCTTGTAGGAGGACAGCAGTTCGCCGGTCTTGGGGTTAAAGGACAGCAGACTGGGCTTGCCGGTGGTGTAGCCGGAAGCGCCGTCATCCGTGCCGATCAGCAGGAAGTCGTCGCACACATAGGCACCGGCCCAATAGAAGCCGCCCTTGCTGGTGTAGTACCAAGTGGGGAGCTTTTCTTCCATCGTCTGCGTGGGGTCCTCGTCGGTGGCGCTCAGGCACACATAGTGGGCCTCGTTGATCTCGCCCACCCAAAAACCGGTGTAGATGTAGCCATCGTGATAGACAATAGAGCTGTTGGGCTGACCGCCGATGGAGTCCCGATAGATCCACAGGGAGTCCAGGGTATTGGCGTCGAACGCCTGGATCGTGCCGTCAGACAGGCCCACGAAAATCATGCCGTTGGCGTAGGTGGGCGGGTTGATGGCGAAGCTGGAGTTGTGATCCATGGGCTTATCAATGAGAATTTCGCCGGAGATAGCATCCACCTTGTAAATGCGGGAGCCGGAGTAGGTGTAGATGGCACCGTCCACCAAAATGGGGCAGCCGCAGGCGTTCACATCGTAGCCGGATCCAATGGAGGTAGCCCAGTACAGCTCGGCATCCTTGGCGTAGACCGGCGTCTTGTAGTCCACCACACCGTTATTCTCATTGTTTTGGCGTAAGTGGGGCCACGCAGAATCGAAATTGATGAGCTTGTCGTTGGCTGGAGCCTTCTTTAGCGTAATGGTCAGTGTACCGTCCTTGTCGGGGGCGGTATAGTGCTCCACCGTTTGACCGATGTACCCGGCGCAGGTGGTAGTGTAGGAATAGCTGGCACCGGGGGTCAGGCTGTAGGTGCCGTTTTTCTCCACGATGCGCTTGCCGTTCAGATCGTTGGTCAGGAACACCGTGGCATCCGCCGGGGTCGTTTGGATGGTCAGTTGGATGGGGTCACTTTTCTGAACATGGACGGTATAGGTCAGCTCAATGCTGCCGGTATCTGCGTGGCAGACCTGTACCGAAATATCCTCATTATAAAGGTCTGTGTCCAGGACCGCTTCCGCGCCGGCCAGCGTATCATAGCGTACGCCGTTGACCTTGGCATAGTACCCGCCGCAGCAGGCGGTGTCTGTGCTGCTGTTGGGATAGGTGCCGGAGAGGTAGAGAGCGGCGGTCTCCCGGTCTACCTTAACATAATAATCCGTGGTATCTCGATCAAAGCGGGCCGTTGCGCCCTTTGGAGTTACAAAGGGCAGTGTCTCATCCTTTGTGGCAATAGTCAGGCTGGACAGGTGCAGCTGCCGCAGCAGCTGAATATCGTAGTCCTGATAGTAGGTAGTGCCGTTTTCTGTCTTGGAAATGCGGATCGTCACCGTCTGGCCGTAACCGGCCTTGGCCACGGCGTAGGTCAGGCTCTGAGCAAGACCCGTTTTGCTGACAGGCGTTGTGATCGTCTCCATCCGTGCGAGATTATGAATCTCCGGCACGGTGCTTTGGGTCCGATACAGCGCCGTCACGGTTCCGGTTGCCGTGGCCTGCATGGCAACGGAGCTGTTGCAGTCGGACACCGTATAGTTGTAGGTGTGGTCTGCCGCCGTGAAGGTCTTGTCGGCGGCGTAGGCGATCCGGCTGGAAGCATAGGTGCCGTTGTAGAATGCCAGATCGGTCAGCCAGTCGGTGGTGACAGGCTCCGGGACGGACACATTCAGTCCGCTGGAGGCCGTGAAGGTGATCTGCGTATGATACCAGGTGTTCTTCGTGGCGATGCAGGTATAGCTCTCGCCGGGGACCAGGTGATAGATCCCGTCCACCGGGGCAATCTCGGAGCCTGCTCCATTGATCACCTGCACCGTTGTTCCGGAAGGCACAGCCAGCGTCACCGGTACGGAAGCTACCTTCTGAATGTGGAGGGTATAGGTGCTCTGCTCCCCGTTGGGCGCTGCTACCTGAATCATGTGATCCTGCGTGTCTCCGGTCAGCTGCACCGCCCCGGTTCCGGTGACGGTATAATCCTCACCAAATGGTGCGGCGTCAATATCCACAGTGGAGGACACGGTTTTTAGGCTGTACTCCCGGGTGTTGGGCGCAAACTCCAGGGGCAGCTTGGTCCCCTCCGCCGTGGCTGCCAGAGCCTTCAGCGTGGGCACACGGGTCACGGTGACATCGTAGGACTGGATCTGCGTGTAGCCGTCCGAGCCTGTATACTGTGCTTCCAGCGCGAAGGTCTTGCCCTCCATGCCAGAGGTCAGCAGATAAGTAAGGGATGTGGCTGTGCTGTTCCAGCTGCGGGATGTGCCCGACATATCCTTGCCGTTGGTGCCGGTATAAATGGTGCGGAGCTTGGTGGTCTTGGTATTCGGAACATTGCCCATCACAACATTCAGGTACACGCTGCTCAGAGCATTGGCTGTATCCTCGATCCAATACTGCGCCGTGTGGTTCGCGCGGTTTTGTGCAGCGCGGTAGGGTTCTTGATCGACATCCAGCAGCCGGATATTGCCGAACCACTCGCCGTAGGGCAGGGTCGCAGAGACCTGGGCGTCGGCGGAGACCGTCAGCGTTCCCTCTGTGCGGTTATATCCGCCGTCGGACACACAGAACTTATAGTCGCCGGCGATGACTTGGACGCTGCCGGTGCCGGTGGTAACATTGCCATAGACATCCGTAAGGGAGAGGATCGGTGCCTCCACCGCATTGCCGTTTTGGGTTGCTGTGGCGGAGACGGTGTATTTGGTCCCGTCCAGAAGGGCCGCATATTCGGCAATGGCGTCTTTCAGGTTTTTCAGCAATGGTCCTGCCGAGTCGGCAGTTGCCGTCCGCAGGCCCTTCAGCGCCGCTGCGTAGGCATTGGCCGCTGCCGGATAATTCTGCACATGGTTGGTCATGTCCAGGTAATCCGCCATTTGGATAATCAGCTGGATAGCTGCGTCCGAATAAGTCGAAGATACATGGAAGCAAAGGGCCTTGACGGAAGAAGCCGGAGCGTCCAGCTTATAGCCACCCTTGTCATAATAGAGCAGGTAATTGGCGGAAACGCCGTTGATCTTATAGATGAATCCCTGCTCCAGGCCAACAAATTCAATATCTGAATCAGCCAGCGCCTGTTGAATGGTTTGCCCAGATTTATACTGGATACGGGTCGGCTCCACGATGGTGCTGTTGGCGTTCATAGCCACAAGCACAAAGCTACCGGCGTACTCCTCTGCGGCCATCGCCGTGACCGGCATGGCGGCAGAGAACAGAAGCACCAGACTCAGCAGCAGAGCCATTACTCTTTTGTGCATTTTCCTTCCTCCTTGTTTTCAATACAGGCAGTTCCATAGCCGGTACCGTATTTTCTCCCAGGTTGTCCAGCTGCCCTTGCAGGCATCCAGTACACGCACAGCAAATGAGTCAACCTGCTTGCGCTGCTCCGGGGTCATCTCCTGGGTGCTGAACAGCGCCTTTTGATTCAGTTCTGCGGCCTCCGCAGCATCCTCCGGGAACTGCACCGTACTGTGGCGCAGCAGGCAAACGGCATAGCCATAGCGCATGGCAATGGCCTCCCGGTCGTTTGCGGCGTCGATAGCGGCCATCTTCTTCCGAAACACCCTGCGGCGATGGAAAATGCACCCGGCCAGCAGCAAGATCAGCAGCAAGGGAAGAAGCAGTAGGTAGTGGGCATTCAGTGAGAAGGTAAATCGGTCATGCTTGTGCTCGTTGATCTCCTCTGGCTGCTCCACCTCTACAAATTGCTGGGTGTTGTTCTCATAGGTATTCTCATCCGGGCTGTCGCCGCCCAGGGACAGTTCCTCGTCGTCTATGTAGCCGGGAGTCACCTCGAACGGCACAAAGCCGACACCGCTGACATAGTATTCCGCCCAGGCGTGGGCGTTTTCTTCCGTCAGGGTAATGGTCTCACCGGCCTTGTAGCGGGCGGCATCCTCTGCCGAGAGGTAATACCCCTCCACATAGCGGGCCGGAACGCCCATGTAGCGCAGCATCAGCACCGCTGCCGTGGCGTAATGGACGCTGTAGCCGTGTCCGCTGCGCTCCAGCGTATATTGTAGGAAGTCGCCGCTGCCGTTCATGGTCCGGGCAGTCTCATCGTAGGTCATGGCTTCCCGTAGATAGTCAAAGATGATGGTGCGGATGTCGCTGATGGTCCGGGTCTGGGTGTCCAGCTTCAATTGCCGCTGGAGGGCGGCCCAGCTATCCTGGGTCATTTGCAGGTCCACGGCCCGGAGATAGTCGGCATAGGCCTGCTCCTTGGATAGATAGGTCTCGATGTTTTCCCGGCCCTGGGCTGTGGAGAGGTTCCGCTGGATCTGATACCAGTCCGGGACGCTGCCTTTCAGATAATACAGGCTCTCTGCCTGGGGCAGATTCGTGTCCCCGATGCGGTCCGCTGCCAGCGTTTCGCTGCCGTAGACGGCGTAGGGGTAGTAGCCGTGGGCGGAACAGGCGGAGAGATTTCGTATAGTCATGGACAGCGGTGTGGCCGTCTCCGTATAGCCATCCGCCAGTGCAATTTGACTCTGGCCGTAGAAACCCGCCTCATGGAGCCAATAGAAAAGGTCCTCATATTGGGCGGTTTCTTCGGTATCGGCTGCTTTCCAGCCGGTGCCGGTGTAGGTGTCGTAGACCTGCCCACGCAGATACACCTTTTCCGGCTGCTCCATTGTGACTTCCAGCGCCGGGGTGTCGCTTTTATTCCAGGCGGGTAAGTTCTTAAGGTTTCCTTCCGGCATGGAATTGGTATCGCTGTCGTAGTGCCGCTGGTGAAGCTGGGTTTGCATCGTCTCGACCATGTCTGTATTCAGCTTGTCTTGGCAGGACAGGCCAATCAGCAGACACAGCGCTGCACACAGGACCGGCAAGATCAGCTGCGCCGGAACGCCTGCAAGGGCTTCTCCCTCTGCCGTGTGCTGCACCATCAGCAGCACCGTGCCAATAATCAGCAGCCCACCGCCGATGCCTATGGGAAACAAGCCCAGCAACAGGGCTGCATAGCAGGGCAGCAGAATCGGCAAGGCCAGCAGCATCCGTCCGCTCCATGCGCTGCGGCTGAGAAGCAGCGACACCGCCAGTAGCAGAACCGTTACCGCCAGAGGCAGAAATTGGGCATCCGCTGCCGCAAGGTCCAGGTAGATCTTCCCGGTCTTTTTCGTCAGCAGGGTCAGGAAATCATTTGCCAGTATTCCAAAACCGGGTAGGACAAACTTGTTCAGTGCCAAGCTCAGAAGAAGCAACACGCCGATGCCCGCTGGAACGAGCCAGTTCCCGATTCTGGTTTGGTATACTATCAGCAACGCCGCCTGTACCAAAATCGCAGCTGCTGTCATGGCCCACCATGGGTAGGGAACAGAGGGAAATGCAGCGGTTAAAAGCAAGCAGAAGCCCACCGTCAGAACGGCACAGACCACCCAAGCGCCCCAGGGAAAGTGCAGCTTTTTCTGTGCCGTTTCGGCGACAATCCACTGGAGTCCGTTTTCATTTTTTCGCATGATGGGTTAAACCTCCAGTCGCTGCATGGCCTCGGAATAATTCTGCGGGGCAAAGGTGGTCGCACCGGGGTACTGTTCTTCGGTACAGAGGATGAAATGCACCCGTCCGTCCGTGAGCAGCTGTTCTTCCGGTGCTGTGCCGAAACAGAGAATTCGGCTGTAACCGTCAGTTTTGGGCAGGCGGCACTCAGCGCTGCCCCTGGTCTTTACCAGAGCCGGGATAGCCTGCAAAAGCTGGTTTTCCTCTGAAATGTCCTGGACCTGCAGATCGTCCCGGTCCGTCCAGCACAGGGTATAGGGTACACCGCTTTGCAGCAGTGCCATGCCTGCGGAGGACACGACCTCCGCCAGTGCGTCCATCTGCTGGGGGTTACCGCCGGTGCGCTTATCCCAGAATACCAAAAGGGAACGGCTCTCCGGCTGGCTGGCCTCTTTCAGAATCAGCTCATCTAACTTGGAGGACAGCTTCCAGTGAATTTGCCGGATGTCATCGCCGGGGCGATACTCCCGGAGCTGGTACACCTCGCTGCGGTCCTCACCCCGTCGATTGGAAGCGCCGTCGTCGGCATAGGCCGGTCGGGCGGTCATGTCCGCCTCCATTGGATACAGGTCCGGGAGGATGGTCAGACGGGCATCCGCTTTCACGAGGGCCTTCATGGGAAGCAGGCCCAGATAGTCCAGCAGGGTAAACCGGCTGATCTGCACATACACTCTGCCGCAGAAGCTGCTTTGCAGCAGGATGGTTTGGCTGCTTTCGCCCTTGGCTCCGATGCTGCCGGTCAGCGTCACTGTCTGATCTTCCTCAGTGAGATCATTGCGGACAGCGACCTGACAGCTATAGCGCATTACGGGCAGAAACGCTCCGTTGCGGATACGCACCCGACAGCTGACTGCCGTGCGTTTTGCCGCTGTGGCCGGGGTCAGAATGTCCGCCTGCAGATGCCTGCGGACATAGAAATTGACCGCCCAGGAGGCCAGGGGCAGCAGGAGCAGCAAGCAGAGTCCGGCCAGCGCCCAGAAGGAGCCGCTTGTAAGAAGCAGCGCCGCCAACGCCAGCAGCAGGATCAGATAACACAGGGCGCTGCCTAAGATCGTTTTTCTCATTTGCTGGAAAATTCCCGGACATCCGGCTTCTGGACGGAGGTAAGTACATTTTGCAGGATCAGTGCCGCTGTATAGTCCTGGAGCCGCGCCTTGGAGTTGAGGATCAGACGGTGGACACACACATCCGGGAACACGGCGCACACATCGTCAGGGATCACATAGTCCCGGCCCTCTAAGTAGGCGTTGGCCTTGGCCGCACGGGTCACAGCCAAAGCGCCACGGGGACTGACACCCAGGGTCACATAGGCGTTGGAGCGGGTCAGATCCACCAGCTCTGCAATATAGTCATAAATTCGGTCTGCCACATGGATATTGCTGACCTCTGCAATGAGCTTTTCCAGCTCGGCAGGGGAAGTCACTGTCTGGCAGGCAGAGAGCGGGTCCACATGATGGCGATCCTTCAGCAGTGCCGCCGTGCTGGCCCGATTGGGATAGCCCATGCTCAGTTGGAGCATGAAACGGTCCAGCTGGGATGCGGGCAGCATCTGCGTACCCGCAGAACCCACCGGGTTTTCCGTTGCCAGCACGATAAAGGGCTTCGGCAGGGGCCGGGTCACGCCGTCCACGGTGACCTGCAACTCCTCCATAGCCTCCAGCAGAGCGGATTGGGTCTTGCTGGAGGTACGGTTGATCTCGTCCGCCAGCAGCAGATTGGTCATAATGGCTCCGGACTGATATTTCAGCTTGCCGTCTGCCTTATCGAATACGGAAAACCCGATAATATCCGATGGCAGGGTGTCGGAGGTGAACTGGACACGCTTGGAGTCCAGACCTAGCGTTTTGGAAAATGCCTTGGCCAGCGTCGTCTTGCCTACGCCGGGGACATCCTCCAGCAGCACATGGCCCTGTGCCAGGATGGCCAGCAGCACCTTGCGGACGATGTCCTCCTTGCCCAAAACGACCTTGTTGACCTCTGCCTGAATTTGATCTGTCAGCTTGTTCATGCCTTTTTCCTCTTTCTGCCGATGATGTAGATCGCACCGGCGGCGATTACGACTACCGCACCGATCACGGCGCAGATGATGATTCCGTTTGTGCCGAATGCCTCACGGGGCGCTTGAGTGCCGTCAAAATGCAGCACCCACGGCTGCCCGGACCGCACACGCTGCACAGCCACTAAGGCCAGGACGGATTGGGCCGTTGCCAGGCCATCGCCGGCCCCCTCCAGCACATGGCGGTAGGTGCCGTCCGCTTCTCGGAACTGGGAAAGCTCCGTCAGCAGGGTGTGCTCGCCCTTAACAAAACGGCTATCCGTCTCCGGGTCAATGCCCAGCGCACACAGGGCCAGGATGACCTGGGCGGTGCTTTCCGCGTTTTCATCGCCGTAGGCGATATACCCGCAAGTGTCCGTCAGCTGGCCGGAAAGATAGGAAAGTGCTGCGTCGATCTCGGTCTCCATCTGGTCCCGATAGGGAGCTAGGGCCTGCACCGCCATAGCGGTGATGTCCACATCCGATTTTCCGGGGATCAGGCCGAAGCCGCCGTCCGGCTCCTGAGCAACGGAAATGGCATTTACCATGTCCTCCCGGGAATACAGGGCGTCTGCCGGGACCTCTGTGTCCCCGGCATCCAAGGTCAGCAGCGCCCATATCCAGCCATTTAAGCCCTGAGCGCCCGGATCACGGGCATAGTTGTAAGTACCCTCTGCGATCAGGTCAATGGCCGAGCCGTCGGGCTTCGTGCCGAAGTTGGTGGGGTTGCCCCCCAGTGCCAGCACCGTTAAAGAAATCCGGTGGTATTCCGTGGCCTTGTTGCGGTCCAGGCATCCGTTTTTGGCGTATGCGTCCTCCACATGGGCCTTCAGTTCCGCCAAATAGTCGGAATAGCTCTCCCTTGTGCCGGACAGTGCCATAGCTATGGCCAGCCAATCGCAGACGGAATCGCCTGCAGGAAACAGTTCCCGGTCTTTCAGCAATTCACCCTTCTTGCCGCCCAGAGCGGACATTCCCTCCGCACTCTGTGTGATCTGTTTTCCCAAAGAAGGCTGCGCTTCCGCAAAGACCACCGTTGGGAGCAGAAGCAGCACACAAAGAAGTGCCGCTAATATTCGTGTTGCTCTTTTCATGCAGTATCCTCCATCGTTCGCTTCAACGCCCTTCTACAAAGGAAAACTTTACCGTTCCCGTGTCCCGTTAGAGCGTTTCCCATCCTCCGCCGCATCAGCCGGTCCTATTCGGAAGTTGGCTCTGTGGGCGTAGGGTCACTGGGGTCCGAGGGACTTGGTTCGGTGGAGTCCGTAACGACCGGGTCGCTGGGTTCCGTGGGCGTCGGTTCCGTGGGAACCGGCTCCGTAGGGGCAGGCTCTATTGGCTCCGTTCCGCCGCCGGTGGACAGCTCCCGCTTTTGGAAAATGCTCATCCAGACGCCCCCTTTGCTCCCGTCTCTTTAGACAGCCGCGTCCCACATTCGGGACAGTACACCGCAACGTCCGTGACCACCACACCGCAGCCGGGACAGCAGCGATGGCGGGCGCGGTAGAAGTCATAGAGGGTCTCCTTTGGCAGCGCCGCGCCGCAGGAGATACAGTCTGTCCGGTAAGCGCCGTTGCCCCTGCCGCAGGCCGGGCAGATCTTGCGTCCCCGCAGAGTCTCCGGCCCGAAGCCATATTCCAGAAGGGACACCCGGCGCAAGGCCTTTTTGGTTTCCAGGTCATACTCCGTCATTCGGTCCTTCCCTCCTCTTCCTCTGTACCGCCCACCAGCAGCCGCGCCCCGCAGGCGGGGCAGAAGAAGGCGTCCGGGTCTTTCAGCCTGATGCCGCAGTGGTGGCAGAACACAGGGTATTCGTTCTCCCAGGGGGCGCAGTCCAGACACCGCTCCGCGTTGATGTTGAACATGGCGGAGGACACATACCGGCCGCATTGGGGGCATCGGTCAAAGGCCCACCGCCCCTCCGTCTCCCACGCGATCTCCAGTGCCTCGTCCTCCGTATCCGCCCGAATGGACTTGGTCACGCAGCGCAGCTCACCGGAAATGTCGCAGTAGAACCGAAAGACCCGCTTACCGCCGGGACCGGCGATGACCCGGTAGGCGGCCGTTTTCTTCGCCTGAACCATCCGTATTTCCCCCTTCTTTCCCGCTTTTCGCCTTGTAAAAACGCCGTGGGGTGTGCTACAATAAAGTGTATGAATTTGAAGCCGGGCAGCGGCTGCCGCCCCGCTTTGACAAATTTACCTCACTTTTTGTATAGCATGGATCTCTTATTTTGTTAACCCTAATTTCTCCGAATTAGGGTCCTGAAGGCTAAATTTTACCGAAAAGCTTCAAAAATACCGCTGATTTATGAACAGCTTCTCGATTTTGGAGGGTTTCCCATGAAAAAGCGCCTGTTTTCCCTGCTGCTGGTATCCGCCCTTGTGTTTACCCTCTCCGGCTGCGGAGAGAAGTCCCTGCTCCGTGATAGCGACCCGGTGACGCTGAACTTCTGGCACGTTTACGGCGAGCAGTCCGGCTCGCCTATGGATCTGCTGGTACAGGAATTCAACCGTACCGTGGGGCAGGAGAAGGGCGTCCGGGTACAGGTGACCAATCTCAGCAGTGCCTCCAAGATCGGCGGCTTCCTCAAGGAAGCCCAGAAGGGCGGCAGAGACGCACCGGAAATGCCCGATCTGTTCACCTGCCACATCAGCGACGCCACGGCGCTGGGCTCGGACAATCTGGTAGATTGGAACGCTTGGTTTACGGCGGAGGAGCTCTCCAACTTTGTCCCCGGCTTTCTGGCCGACGGCATGACGGAGGACGGAACCCTGCTTCTCTTCCCTATTTCCAAATCCACCCAGCTTCTGATGTGCAACGGCAGCGGCTTCGCCCGCTTTTCTCAGTCCACCGGCGTCAGTTACGCAGACCTTTCCACATGGGAGGGCTTTTACGATGCTGCCGGAAAGTTCTATGACTGGTCCGCCGGCGAGGCCTTCTGCGCACTGGACTATCCCAACCGTTCTGTAGAATTGAACGCATTGGAGCACGGCAGCGGTGATTTCTACACAAAAAACGGCTGGTATGATACCAATAATGCCGTATTCAAGGAGAGCTGGATGCAGTTCGCCCGCTCTCTGGCTCAGGGCCATGTGGTGGTCTCCGATCTCTATTCCAACACGCAGGTCATGACAGGCGATGTTCTCTCCGGTCTCGGCTCCTCCGCGGCGATCCTCTACTATAACGATACCGTTACCTACCGGGACGGCACGCAGGAGCCCATGGATCTCCATGTACTGCCCATGCCGAAAACGGCAGGTGCAGACGCTCTGATGACGCAGGCAGGCGTGGGCCTTTGCGCCTACAAAACCACCGACCAGAAGGCGGAGGCTGCCGCGCTGTTCGTCCGCTGGCTGACGGAAAGTGAGCGGAATCTGGACTTTGTGGCCCAGACCGGTTATATGCCGGTACGGAACGGTGCCTTTGACGCCATCGAAAATTATGATAAGTTCCCGGAACCGACTGAAAGCTATCGTCAGCTTTACGCAGCCCTGAAAATTATGCAGGAAAGCTACACTCCCTTATCCGAGCCTCGCTTTGAGGACTACTACGGAAAGGTCAGCCAACTTTATGACGGCCTGCGGAAAATGCAGCAGGAGCTTCCCGCCCGTGCTGCTGCCGGTGAAAGCATTGACACATTGGCAGAGGAAACCTGGGCGCTGCTGTGCGCTATCCATTGAGAACACTGTCATGCTGAAAGAGGGGGACGGCCCATGTCCGGGTTTTCTTTTTCCAAACTGAAACAGGCCAAGCCCTCCATGCGACGGCGGCTGTTCCTCTACATGGGCGCACTGGCGGCGCTGCTGCTGGTAACGCTGTTCGCCGTCCTCCTTCTGCTGGGACAGCTGAAAAGTCCCCGGGAGGAGCTGGCGAAATCGCTGACCTTCCGAATGGAGGCCTTTCAGTCGGACATGGAATCTCTGTGGCGGAACGTCTCCGTAATGGGGCTTCATCTCTCCGAGGACATGACCGCCATCCTGGAAAAACAGACAACGGACCTTTCCAAACTGGATGGGGACGCGGACGCTGTGGAGCGGCTGGAGGAGGCTATGCTGGAGCCGCTATGCCAGTATGTACGTCAGGCGGACTGCTCCGGCGCGTTCGTGGTGCTGAACACCTCTCTTGTCAGTGCTGACAGCTCCTTCAGCGGCCTGTATGTCCAGCGGAGCAACGCCGCCCACACCACAAGTGGGCTGCTGCTCTACCGTGGCATGGCGGACATCGGACGGCGGCATGATGTGATGCCCCACCGGAAATGGGCGCAGGAATTTGACCTGTCGGAATTTCCCGGTTTCACCCGGTATTTGGAAGCGGCCTCCGCCCCCATTGAGCGAAACTGCCGCACCACGCCCCTGCTGACCCTGCCCAACACCTCAGAGCGGGCCATTCTTCTCACCGTCCCCATGTTGGGCGCAGATGGCACAGCCTACGGCCTGTGCGGCTTTTCGGTGAATCAGACCTACTTCTCCTCCCACCACGCTCAGCCCTCCGGCGTCAGCCGACTGGCCTGCGTCCTGTCGGACAGTGCGGCGGGGCTGGATATTTCAAAGGGTCTTCTGACCTATCCCGCAAATGGCTTCTGCTTTGTCCCGGACGAGCTGCTGACGGAAAAACCGCTCCAGGAAGGGCTAACCTCCTACACCGGAGCGGAGTTGTCCTTCGTGGGCCTGTCCCGGCCCTTCATGGCCGCCGACGGGGACGTGGAATCGCATATTCTCACGGTGCTGATCCCCAAAAGCGATTACGCTAACCTCCTGCTGAAGAGCCGGTTGGAGATCGGCGGGCTGCTGATATTGCTGATGTTTTTCGGCGTGGTCTGCTGTCTTTAC
>ENA-ORSC01000938-ORSC01000938.1-human-gut-metagenome-genome-assembly--contig:-NODE-938-length-21420-cov-9.457945_pt1 | contig 21420 bp, 21 predicted proteins | sample MGYA00242178_ERZ509140 | MGnify/ENA primary metagenome ERZ509140 (study PRJEB26280, sample SAMEA2338681) | human gut metagenome | biome: human gut; feature: human-associated habitat; material: faeces... | reverse complement strand
CGGGTGCGCATGGTCTTGAAGTTGGTGAGCATGCCGCCGAGCCAACGGGCGTTGACATAGTACATACCTACACGGGAAGCCTCTTCCTTGACTGCCTCTGCCGCCTGCTTCTTGGTGCCGACGAACAGGATGCTCTGGCCGTTTGCGGCAACGTCGCGAACGAAGTTGTAAGCCTCTTCGAGCTTCTTGACGGTCTTCTGCAGGTCGATGATATAGATGCCGTTACGCTCCATGTAGATGTACTCGGCCATTTTGGGGTTCCAGCGGCGGGTCTGGTGACCGAAGTGGACACCGGCTTCCAGCAGCTGCTTCATAGATACTACTGACATTTGTTTTTCCTCCTGATTTGTTTTTTCCTCCGGGCACTTCTTCCCTCTTCCCAAGCCGTAGCCACATGGGAAAAAGTCCATGTCCGTGCGAAATGCCTTGATATAATATCAAAAATCCAACGCTTTTTCAATAGTTTTTTGCCATTTTGTCAAAAATTTTTTCTTTTTTTCTGCGGCGTCGGGGCTGGTCGGCCTCGGTCTCGACGAGTATGATATCTCCGCCGATGCGCACTATGCATTTCCACGGCAGAATATAGTCGTCCTCCCTGCCGAAAAGCCCGAAAAATTTTGCTTTTCCCGGCGTTATGAGCGATATAAGCCGCCCCTCGGTCTCGTCAAACTCCGCATCGCATACATAGCCGAGCCGTTTACCGGTATGGATGTCTATGACCTCCTTGTATCGCAGTTCGGAAAAATAGCTTATCATTGCCGCGCCTCCCACATTAAAATACCGCCGTATTATTCTACGGCGGCATATGTATGTCCTATTCGGCTTTGTTCTTCGGAATGGATATGGTCAGGATAAGCTCGTTATCAGTCTCCTCGCGCTTCATGCCGGCGGCTATGCCGCCCTGCTTCATAAGGTCAAGCCCGTGCAGGATCGTGTTTACGAATACGCGCACATCCTTCATGATAAACGTTCGCTTCGGGTCGGCTTTTTCCTCCGGCTCGCGCAGGAGCGCTTCGATATAAGCATCGGCCGCTGCAACATTGAGGTCATGCTCTATCATATACTCAAGCGCCGCGCGCTGCATATTTTCGTCCTGCAGGCGCAGCAGCGCTCTGCCGTGACGCTCGGTAAGTCCGTTATCGCGCAGCGAGCGCAAAACATCATCAGGCAGCTTCAAAAGCCGCAGCTTGTTTGCTACGGCCGACTGCGATTTGCCGATCCGCCGTGCCGCCTCCTCCTGACTCATCCCGAACAGCTTAATAAGCTGGCTCAGTCCGTTTGCCTCCTCGATGAAGTCAAGATCGCGGCGCTGCAAATTCTCGACGAGCGCAATGAGGCTTGCGTCCTCAAGACTCACATCGAGCAATATGCATGGCACATCGCATAACCCGGCAAGGCGCGCCGCGCGGAGCCTGCGCTCTCCTGCCACGAGCTCGTATCTTCCGTCGCGCAGTCTGACGGTCAGCGGATTTAGCACGCCGTACTGGGCGATGCTCTCGGAAAGTTCCTGAAGCTCGCCGTCGGGGAAGTTTTTTCGCGGCTGCATGGGGCTTGGTTCAAGCTCGTCCACCGGCAGCCAGATAACGCCGCCCCTTCGTGTTCCGGGGCGCAATTTTGTCGCTTGCATAAGTGTACCTCCTATACACCGTAGTATATGGAAAATGTACACTGTTTTGTGCGCAAAGTATGGCGCATCATGTGATTCAAGCGAAAAAATTCTGCACTATATTAGTGCAGAATTTTCATATCAGCTTATAAGCTCCGGACAAAGCTCGGGGTTTATCGTTTCGGAGCAGGCGGCGCACATTGCGGCGGCCTTCATGGCAGCCGATGCGCTTTCGGCAATGCCAAGTCCGTTGACTCCGCCCCAGATTATCGCCGCCGTTGCGGCGTCGCCGCAGCCGGTGCAGTTTGCGATCTCCGTCGTCACGCACGGCAGCTTTATTATCTCGCCGTCGGATGCGGCAACGATACCGTCGCCGCCGAGCGAGACGAAAACCTGCTTAACTCCCTCACGCAGAAGTGCCTCGGCCGCGAACAACGATGTGCTCTCACCCGTCATGCTCATTGCCTCATATTCGTTCGGCTTGAACGCCGTCAGCCTGCCGAGCGCCGGTCTGAGCCGCTCCGCCTTTGCGGCGGACACGGGGTCGGCGTACAGCGGAGCCGTGACGTTTTCGGCGATCCATGCCACGGTCTCGCGAGTTAAATTCGCGTCGATGACCACGGCATCGGCCTCGTTTATCTCTTTTATATGCGCCTTGAGATATTCCGGCGTTATGCTCGCGGATATATCCGTATCGCTCACGCCGACAAGCATATCGCCGTTTTCATCCGTGACGTACAGATAGCTTGACGTTCTGCCTCCGCTCATGCGGCGGCTCAGGTGCATATCCATGCCGAGCTTAGTGCAGCTTTCAAAAATGCTGTCGCCGTAAACATCGTCGCCGATGGCCGCGATGAATTTGACATTAAGGCCAAGCAGGCAGAGATTATGCGCAATGTTTCTGCCGACTCCGCCGGGGCTGAACGACACCGTCCCGGGGTTTGAATCCTTCATGCGCGGCTCCCTATCGGGTCTGCCGCAGATATCCATGTTTACAGCGCCTATAACAATTACAGTTTTATTCCCCATATGCCCTCCGCATACTCTTTTATCGCGCGGTCGGCGGCGAATATGCCGGCCTCGGCAGTGTTTGTTATCGAAAGTCTTGCGCGCTCGGCCGGATCGGAGATCACCGAGTACATTCTGTCATGAGTGTTGACATAGTCGCGGAAATCCGCGCAGAGCATATACGGGTCGCCGTTGTAAAGCAGGTTTGAAACGAGATCGGAATAGCTCTTTCCGTCGGCAAAGCCGCGGCTTATTCTGTCGAGCACCGCGCCAAGCTCGGCATCCTCGCGCGCATAGCGCTGAGGATCGTAGCCGGAGGCTTTCAGCGCACCGACTTCATCGGTTTTAAGGCCGAACAGGAACATGTTCTTATCGCCGAGGCGCTCGTACATTTCGACGTTTGCGCCGTCAAGCGTTCCTATGGTGACTGCGCCGTTGAGCATTAGCTTCATGTTGCCGGTGCCGGAGGCCTCCTTGCCGGCGGTGGATATCTGTTCGGAAACCTGCGCTGCCGGCATGAGCGCTTCGGCAGCCGAAACACGGTAGTTTTCCATAAAGCAGACCTGGAGCTTGCCCTTGCACAGCGGATCGCGGCTTATATCGTCGGCCAGCGAGCATATAAGCTCGATGATGCGCTTTGCTGTGTAGTATCCTGCTGCGGCCTTTGCACCGAACACGAAGGTGACGGGCATGAAGTCCGCGTTCGGATCGTCGTGGATCTTCATTTGCAGCCGCGTTATGAGCATCGCGCACAAAAGCTGACGCTTATATTCATGCAGGCGCTTTACCTGGACATCGAGTATCGCATCGGGATCGAGCGCAAAGCCGTCGTTTTTGGCCAAAAACTTTGCAAAATCGTATTTATTGAGGCGCTTTATCTCGTTGACCCGGCGCTGAACATCGACATTTTCGGCATAGTCGAGAAGGCCGATGAGTTTTTCGGGCTTTGTCAGGTAATCGTCGCCCTCAAGCAGCTCGCTCACGAGGCCGTGCAGGCGCGGATTTATCTGCGCAAGCCAGCGGCGGTGGTCGATGCCGTTTGTGACATAGGTAAATCTCTCCGGACGGAGCTGGCATACATCCTTGAAGAGGTCTTTTTTCAGTATCTCACCGTGCAGGCCGGAGACGCCGTTTATCTTATAGCACGCGGCAAGGCAGAGGTTTGCCATGTGGACCTGCCCGTCCTGAATGATAAGGTTCTTGCCGACCTTTTCGCTGTTACCGAACTTGGATACAAGGTACTCGCACCAGCGGCGGTTTATCTCGCACAGTATTTCCCACACGCGCGGCAGGAGCGTCTGCACCAGATCCTGCGGCCATTTTTCAAGTGCCTCGCTCATGACGGTGTGGTTCGTGTAGGCGACCGATTGGCTCACCTGCTCCCACGCCTCGTCCCAGCCGAGGCCGTATTCATCCATCATGATGCGCATAAGCTCGGGAATGACGAGCGCAGGATGCGTATCGTTTATCTGGATCCTGTGGTGCTTTGAGAAGCTTTTTATATCGCCGAAGCGCTTTATATGCGTCTTTATGATCGACTGCGCCGTTGCCGAGAGGAAGAAATACTGCTGCTTTAGGCGCAGGGTCTTGCCCTCGATATGGTCGTCGGCAGGGTACAGCACCTTGGTGATGACCTCGCTCATCGTGCGCTGCTCAAGGCTCTTTACATACTCGCCCTCGGAAAACAGATACATATCCAGGGCGCTCGTGCTGCGCGCATCCCAAAGGCGGAGGATATTGACCTCGTTGCCGCCGTAGCCGGCAATGAGCATATCGCGCGGAACTGCCGTAACGGTCTGATAGCCGGTATGCTCGGCGTGGTATCTGCCGAAGCTGTCCCATCTCGGGGAGATGGTTCCGCCGAAGCGGACCTCAACGGCTTCATCGTTGCGCGCAACGAGCCAGCTTTCGGCCGCACTGCGCCAGTCGTCGGCGACCTCGGTCTGCTTGCCGTCAACTATCTTCTGGCGGAAAATGCCCAGTTCGTAGCACAGCGAGTAGCCCGTTGCCGGGATGCCGAGCGTGGCTAGCGAATCCATATAGCAGGCCGCGAGCCTACCGAGGCCGCCGTTGCCGAGGCCTGCGTCGTTTTCTGCCTCGAATATATCAGAAGCATTGCGACCGAGATCCTCCAGAGCGCCGGTGAGCGCATTGGCAATGCCGAGGTTGAATGCGTTTTTCATGAGGCTGCGTCCCATGAGGAACTCCATGGACAGATAGTGTACCTCGCGGTCGGGGCAGCGCGTTTCCTCGACTGCAAGCAGTCTGCTCATGATCTCGCGAATGACGATGGCGCTTGCCTGAAACACCTGATCGTCGGTCGCGGTTTTTGCTGTCACGGCGAAGTGCGCGCAGAGTTTATCCTCGATCGCGCTGCGTACCTCGTCGCGTGAGATTTGGCTTGTGAACATTATAGGTAACTCCTGATTAGATCTTTGTGCCCTTCGGGAGCACTACCGGCAGCTTCTCGCTGCCCATTATCGTCTGGAACGACGAAACCGCAGACGATTTGTCGGCAATGACGTTTTTCATTATAACGCCCTCGCCGATCTCCGTTCCGCGCATGATGACGCAGCCGGAAAGCTGCGCGCCCTTTCTTATGCGCACATCGGAGGAGATGATGCAGTTGTCGATCTCGCCCTCGATTATGCAGCCGTCGGCAACAAGGCAGTTTTTCGCCATCGAGCCTTCGGCATAATAGGTGCTGACATCCTCGTGCGTTTTTGTGCGCACGGGGCGCTCCGCCGGGAACAGCTCGGCTCTGTTTGCAGCCGAGAGCATATCCATATTGGCATTAAAATATGCCTCGGTGCTCATTATGCGCTTACCGTAGCCGCGGTGGAAGAACACGTTCACCTTGCCGCCGGACGCAAGATAGTCGGCTATCGCATCGCGGTGGAAGTGATAGTGGTTTGCGGCGGCGCAGGCATCCATCATGCTTATGAGCAGCGGCTTTGAAATTATATATGCTTCAAGCGAAGCCGCGCCCTCGCCGGCTGCGGTCTGATTGAAGATCATGCTGCGCGCAAAGCCGTCGGCATCGACGATATAGCGGTGGTGCCGATAGTCGGGCGTTGCGTCAGTGCAGATCGCAGTTATCTCCGCGCCCGATGCAAGGTGCTGCCTTATCGCCGCGCGCAGGTCGATGTTTGCCGCCGTGTTGCCATGCATCATTATTATGTACTTGGCGTTAATATCGTGAATATAGGTTGAAACGGCATTGAGCGCCTCGATCGTACCGGTGTAGTCGCCCTGGTGATATTCGGGCAGGCCGAACGGCGGCAGCATGCGCAGTCCGCCTATTCTTCTGCCCATGTCCCAGTCCTTGCCGCTGGCAAGGTGGTCAAGCAGCGACTGATAGTCGCGGCGCATGATAACGCCGACATCGTGTATGCCTGCGTTCATCAGCGAAGACAGGGCAAAGTCGATAAGTCTGTATCGTCCGCAGAACGGCAGCGAGGACGCCGTGCGGCGGCGAACAAGCTCGCCCAGCTCGGGCACTGCGCCGTAAGCAAAGATTATTCCGTGAAAATCGCTCATTTTCAGACCTCCTCGCTTTTGTAAATCATAGCGCCTGCTTTGACGCTGGCGTTTTCGCGTATATCAAGTCTCGGTCCGCAGGTTGCAACGCCCCATGCCTCGCTTCCGTCGGGCGGAGCGCCGACATGAGCGCCGCGGTGTATGACCGTCTGCTCGCCGATTATGGCGTATTCAACAACCGCGCCCTCCTCGACCTTTGCGCCGGGCATGAGCACCGAATAGAGCACCTTTGCGCCCTTTTCAACCACTGCCGACGACGAGAGAACTGAGTTTTCGACATGACCCTCGATCTCGCAGCCCTCGGTTACGATCGAATGCACGACCGTTGCCGCGGAGCCGACATAGTGCGGCGGCTGAGCGACGCTTCTTGACCTTATCGGCCAGCTCGGGTCATAAAGATTTATGAGCGTAGTCGAAAGCATGTCCATATTTGCATCCCACAGGCTTGTTATCGTGCCGACATCGCGCCAGTAGCCGTCAAAGCGATACGGCCAGAGCTTTTCGCCGGCTTTGAGCATGTTGGGGATTATATTTTTGCCGAAGTCCTTGCTCGAGGTCGGGTCATTCTCGTCCTCGATGAGGTACTTGCGGAGCTTTTTCCAGTTAAATATGTATATGCCCATAGAGGCAAGATCGCTCTTGGGCTGCTTGGGCTTTTCCTCAAACTGCTCAACATATCCGTCGGGGCCGAGGTTCATGATACCGAAGCGCGTTGCGTCCTCCATGGACACCTGCAAGACCGCTATCGTGCAGGCTGCGTCCTTCTCAATATGCTCGCGGAGCATCTTGGAATAGTCCATCTTATATATGTGGTCGCCAGAGAGAATTAAAACGTTATCGGGATCGTACATCTCGATAAATCCGATATTCTGATAGATAGCGTTGGCCGTTCCGGAAAACCACGAGCCTGTCTCGCCTGCTGTCTGATACGGCGGAAGTATGAACACGCCGCCGTCTGTCGAGTCAAGATCCCAGGGCTGCCCGCCGCCGATATAGCTGTTGAGCTGCAGCGGACGGTACTGCGTGAGCACGCCGACCGTGTCTATCCCCGAATTTGCGCAGTTTGACAGTGGGAAGTCAATTATGCGGTATTTGCCGCCGAAGGGCATATTGGGCTTTGCCACGTCCTGCGTAAGGGCGTAAAGTCTTGAGCCCTGACCTCCGGCAAGGAGCATTGCTATGCAGCTTTTCTTCATGTCGTCCGTCCTTTCTGACTTTTAAATAAATGACGGCAAAGTGCCTTAGCTTCCCTGCCGTCATTACACAGGGCAAAAACCCTTTTAGTTGAATTTATTCATCGCGCGATCCGCGCCCTCGGTGATATAGCACTCAACGGCGTCTGCGGCTTTTTTTGCTACGAGCTCCATATCAGCCGCGTCCTGCCCCTTGAAGGCGGAAAGCACCCAATCGGCCATGTCATAGTCCGGGTGCGGCTTATCGCCGACACCGAGGCGGATTCGCGGAAACTGATCCGTACCGAGCCGGGCGATGACGCTTTTAAGTCCGTTGTGTCCTCCGGCCGATCCGCCGCGGCGGATGCGCAGTCTGCCAATGGGCAGCGCCGTTTCGTCGGACACGACAATGACGCGCTTGGGCGGCACCTTATAGAAGTTTGCCGCCTGCACTATTGCGTCACCCGAGAGATTCATGAACGTCTGCGGCTTCATAAGCAGGACCTTTTTTCCGCCTATATCAACCGTCTGCGTGAGCGCCTTAAAGCGCATTTTGTTTATGCTCACGCCGAGCTTTTTTTCCATGGCGTCGGCCGCCATGAACCCGGCGTTGTGCCTTGTTCCGTTGTATTTAATTCCGGGATTGCCGAGGAACGCAACGATCCACTCGGCTCCGCCTTTGGAGAAGAACATTTTACTCGAACAGGTTGGAGATGGATATCTCCTCGTAAACGCGCTGGATAGCCTCGGCAAACACAGGCGCTACGGACATGTATTTGATCTTATCGCACGGCTGCGCGTTTTCGGGATACGGGATGGTGTCGAGCAGGAGCAGCTCCTTGATGCAGCTGTTTTCAATGCGTTCGATAGCCGGGCCGGAGAGGACGCCGTGGCTTGCGCATGCATAAACTTCCTTTGCTCCGCCTATCTCGACGATAGCCTTTGCCGCGCCGACGAGCGAGCCAGCGGTATCGACCATATCGTCAAGCAGGATGCAGGTCTTGCCCTCGACGTTGCCGATGATGTTCATGACCTCGGACTGGTTTGCCTTTTCGCGGCGCTTGTCAACGATGGCCATATTGCAGCCGAGCTTCATGGAGAAATTGCGTGCGCGTGCGGTGCTGCCGACGTCGGGGGATACGACCATGATATCGTCGTTTTCTCTGCCGTAAATGTCTATATAATGCTTTGCAAAGAGAGGGGCGCCAAAAAGATTGTCAACAGGGATATCGAAGAAGCCCTGTATCTGTGCGGCGTGGAGATCCATTGTCAGCACGCGGTCTGCGCCTGCTGCGGTGATAAGGTTTGCAACGAGCTTTGCGGAGATGGGGTCGCGGCTTTTTGCCTTGCGGTCCTGGCGGGCATAACCGAAATACGGAATAACGGCGGTGATTCTGCCTGCCGATGCTCTGCGCATAGCGTCGATCATAACGAGCAGCTCCATGAGGTTGTCATTGACGGGCTTGCAGGTCGACTGAACGATAAAAACGTCGGCGCCGCGAACAGGCTCATGAACGGATATCGAGCACTCGCCGTCAGCGAAGTGAGCACAGGTGCAGTCACCGAGGTTCTTGAAAAGCTGGTTGCATATCTGGTTTGCAAGCTTGGGATTGGAGTTGCCGGTAAATACCTTGATCTCTTTGCCGTGGGAAATCATTTGTAATCGTCCTCTCTGTATTTATTCGGGGTTTAACCCATTATCTTTATCTCTTGGATTATACCAAATACACGATAATTTGAAAAGGGGGCTGAACATAGAATTTTGTAACCGTATTGACCACATTTATGTGTAAAAATGCAAGGGCAGCCTCTGCCGCCCCTGCACTCATCAGTTAAGAGCCATGATCCCCATGGCCGATCTTAACGCATTTATCTTGTTTTCAATGTCATATGACGCAAAAAACACGTCTTTAACTCTTTGAACATCACCGCCTGTGACAAAGCCTGCGAGGATGCACAGCGCGCCCAGAATGAGCGCCACGATCGCGACGGTCGAAACCACCTTCCATACCTTACTCATTATCCGGCACCTCCTTGACGCAGAAGCTTCTTCCCAGCGCCTTTGCGCCGCGGACTATTCCGCTTATACCGCGCACCAGCACAAGAACGCCGATCCACAGCAGGATAAGCGCCACTGCAAACGCTATCAGCACAGCACCTGCACACAGCATTATATCCGCAAATATCACAAGCTTTGCAAATGCAAAGCCTATAGCTTCAACGCCGATCGTAATGAGCGATACGCCAAGAGCGACCAGTACGACCGCCACCGCAAGTGCGAGCACGATCAGAACGGCGCTGATGGGGATCGCAAAGATAAGGTACAGTATCAGCAGCGCGACGTTTGTCTTATACTGCGTTGTCTCCTCGGGGATTTCGATGCTCTCAAGCTCTTCAAACACGAGCTCGGGTGCGTAGCTGTCCTCGGCAGGCTCGGTCTCGGTCTCCCCAGTCTCTGCCGCTTCTTCCTCGGCTTTTGTTTCTTCCTCGGGCTGATCGGCTTCGGCAGGTTCAACGACCGTGGCTTCTTCTGCGCCGGTTTCTTCGGCATTCTCCTCGCCGTTTTCGGTTTCTTCCTCGGCAGGGGTCTCCTCTGCCTCAGCTTCACCGGCGGTTTCTTCTTCGGCCTCGGCTTCTTCCGGCTCCGACTCGGTTTCTGCGGTCTCCGGAGCGTCTTCTTCCGGCGCTTCCGCGGCGGCCGTCTGCTCGGGTTTCTCCGCAGTCTCGGTCTCGGGCTGCTCGGGTTCGGGCGCAGGCTGCTCAGGCTCGTTGAAGAACATAGGCTTGTACTCCACGCCCTCCTCGGCGGCCTTTTCGCGGCGTATCTCCTCGATTATATCCGCATAGGAAAGTCCGGTGTTTACCTCCGCCGGCTTCTCGGCCGGTTTTTCCTTTTTCACGGGAGTCACGATTATATGCTCGGACTCGGCAGGCTTATCCTCTTTCGAGTCCGCCTCCACCGCGAGCTTGCGCTCGGAGCGCTTATAGGTACGGGAAATGGTAACAGCCAGCTTTGTCGGTGAACCGAAACTATCGAGCAGAGCCTGCTCGTCATCGGCCTCATCAAGCATTTTGTTGTACTGCGCGAGGATATCTTCCTTGTCCTCTTTAAACATAAATGCCAGAAGTTTTGAAAGCTCCGCCATATATTTTTGCCTGTTAATATGCGTCACCTCCGAATGGTTTCGTCAGTTTATCTACTAAATCTATAATATTATAGACAAAAAGAACACAGCGGTCAAGATTTTTTATATCTATTGACAAGGCTCGGCGCATTCGATAAAATAGTTTAGTTATTAAGATAAAGGAGAAATCATAATGGCAAAGGATAAAAAAGTTGAACAGATAACTGACATGGAGCAGGATTTCGCCCAGTGGTTCACCGATGTTTGCACCAAGGCGGAGCTTGTCGATTATTCCGGCATTAAGGGACTTTTCATCCTGCGCCCATACGGCTATGCCATTTGGGAGAATATACAGAAGGAGCTTGACAGGATGTTCAAAGAGGGTGGACATGAGAATGTTTCCATGCCCATGCTCATCCCCGAAAGCCTGCTTCAGAAGGAAAAGGATCACGTCGCGGGCTTTGCGCCCGAGTGCGCATGGGTCACCGTCGGCGGCTCGGAGGAGCTGCCCGAGAGGCTGTGCATCCGCCCGACCTCAGAAACGCTTTTCTGCGATCACTGGAGCCATATAGTCCATTCATGGCGCGATCTTCCGATGAAATACAACCAGTGGTGCTCCGTGCTGCGCTGGGAAAAGACGACCCGTCCGTTCCTGCGCGGAAGAGAGTTCCTCTGGCAGGAGGGTCACACCCTGCACGAGACCGAGGCTGAGGCACGCGAGGAAACTCTGCACCAGCTCGAGGTCTATGCGGACATGTGCGAAAATTATCTTGCAATGCCCGTTATCCGCGGCAACAAGACCGAGAAGGAAAAGTTTGCAGGCGCCGTGAACACCTACACCATCGAATGCATGATGCATGACCACAAGGCTCTGCAGTCCGGCACGAGCCACTACTTTGGCACCGGCTTTGCCGAGCAGTTCAACATCACCTTCACCGACCGCGAGAACAAGCAGCGTTATCCGCACCAGACCTCCTGGGGCATGTCAACACGCATCATCGGCGGCATTATCATGACCCATGGCGACAACAACGGTCTTGTTCTTCCTCCGCGCATCGCCCCCGTACAGGTCATCGTCGTTCCCGTTGCTCAGCACAAAGAAGGCGTCACCGAAAAGGCCACCGAGCTTTACGATGCGCTCAAGGCGGCAGGCATCCGTGCGAAGATCGACCTCAGCGACAACAGCCTTGGCTGGAAGTGCGCACAGTACGAGATGAAGGGCGTTCCCCTCCGTATCGAGATCGGCCCGCGCGATATAGAAAACGGCGTATGCATGGCGGTAAGGCGCGATAACGGCGAAAAGACCTCCGTCGCGCTTTCCGAGCTGACTTCAAAGGTTCCCGAGCTGCTCGACGCCGTGCAGCAGGGTCTTTTCGACAAGGCCAAGAAGAACCTCGACGAGCACATTTTCGAAGCGCACTCCCTCGAGGAAGCAAAGCAACTTCAGGAGGAAAAGGGCGGCTTCATCAAGACCATGTGGTGCGGCGAGCTTGACTGCGAGCTGAAAATGAAGGAGCAGGCAGGCATGTCCTCGCGCTGCATCCCCTTCAAACAGGAAAACCTCGGCGACACCTGCCCGATATGCGGCAAAAAAGCAAAGCACATGATCTACTGGGGCGTAGCATACTAACATTAACATTGAGCAAGCCGGATCTGTTCGATCCGGCTTGTTTTTTACTCTATTCTCTCCCCGTTTAAAACGGCGCTTACAAGCTCATCGCCGTCATAGCCGAGCTTCAGCAGAAAAAACGGCTCATCGTCGTTTTCAAGAAGGCGGAGGAATATCTTATCCCCCTCCCACAGTGTGAGGTCATAGAGCTTTTTTCTGTCTATCCATTCAAGCTCACCCTCGTCGCAGTTCTTAATCTCGCCCTCAAAGCCGTCGGCGGTGAACAGGTGCATGTACTCCGACTCGCACTTGGTATTTATAAAGGTGACTATTCCGCGGCAGCGCCACGAGGTAAGCGTAAGCCCCGTTTCCTCCCTTGCCTCGCGCAGCAGGCACTCGTCAGGGCTTTCGTCGGCCTCGAATTTTCCGCCGATGCCGATCCATTTATCGTGATTTATGTCGTTTTTCTTCTTCACGCGGTGCAGCATGAGATATTCGCTGCCGCGGCTTATGTAACAAAGAGTAGTATTGAGCATTACAAACCTTCTTTCATGTAAAAATTCCGGCCAAAAGGCCGGAATTTTGAATCACTCGATCTCAAGCTTCATCGGAAGCCAGAAGGTGAAGCCGTAAAGCATGGTGTTGATAAAGCAGCGGGTATCGTCATACCACACTTTTTTGCCTGCCTTTTTAGCAACGATGAAATACTCCGCAAGGTGCATTCCGTAAAGTGCCAGAGGCAGAACGGGGTTCTTCTTCCAGATTGAATAGGCGATGGTTGCCGCGCTCAGGCCGAGAACGCCTCTGCGGGCGGTGCTCCAATAGTTCATTGTAATTTCTCCTTATCCTAAATATCAGATGGGCTCATTATAGCAAATCTTTTCCGATTAAACAAGACCTTTATTCCTTCCATGTGCGCTCGGATATGATATACCTCGGGCGGTGCTTTGTTTCCATATATATCTTGCCGATGTATTCGCCGATTATGCCCATGCAGATAAGCTGCACGCCGCTGACAAAGCATATGATGCACGTCATGCTCGCCCAGCCGGCCACCGCGCGTCCGGCAAGTGCGGAAACGATCGCCCATATAACACCCACAAAGCTCAAAAGCGCAACGATAACGCCAAAGCTCATTATGAGCCTGAGCGGCTTTATCGAAAGGCTGGTTATCCCGTCGCCGGCAAGCGCCAGCATCTTGCGCAGAGGGTACTTGCTTTTTCCGGCGATGCGCTCTGCCCTTTTATACTCGACGCTTGTGCTTTTAAAGCCGACAAGCGGCACCATTCCGCGCAGAAAGAGGTTTACCTCTTTAAACTTTGCAAGCTCGTGCAGCGCGCGTGCGCTTATCAGCCTGTAGTCTGCGTGGTTATACACGATCTCCGCGCCCATGGCGGAGAGGAATTTGTAAAAGCCCTGCGCGGTCGTGCGTTTAAAGAAGCTGTCGGTCTCGCGGTCATTTCTTACGCCGTAGACGATATCGCAGCCGTCAAGATAGGCACGAACCATATTGTCCATCGCGTTTATGTCGTCCTGCCCGTCGCAATCGATGGATATGCTTATATCGCAGTGGTCCTTTGCCTCCATAATTCCGGCAAGCACGGCGTTCTGATGGCCGCGGTTGCGGCTTTGGCTTATGCCTATGTAGTGCTCGTCGCTCGCAGCAAGGGTGCGGATAATATCCCACGTTCCGTCGCTGCTGCCGTCGTTTACAAACAGTATGCGGCTGTTTTCGGAAACGAGCTTTTTTTCGGCAAGCTCATGCAACTTATTTAGAAACATCGGTGCCGTTATCGGCAGCACCTCCTGCTCGTTATAGCAGGGAATGACAATATACAAAACGGGGTTTTCCATCGCGTTCTCCTAAGTAATATGGTATATAAATTTTAACCTCTCGCCATTGCGGTGTCAATTAAGAATTTCCCGTTGATTTATGACGTATATTGCAGTAAAATGGTTCATTACATTTTTCAGGAGGCAACACAAATGAGCTACATTCCCACAGTCGATCAGGCAAGAGAGCTTGTCGCCGAGTTCAACAAAGAGCCGTTCCACCTCCAGCATGCCGAGACCGTTTCCAAGGTCATGGGCGAGCTTGCAAAGGAATTTGACCCCGAGCGAGTCGATTACTGGGCCGCCGTCGGCATGCTTCACGATATTGATTTTGAGCTTTACCCCGAGCAACACTGCGTCAAGGCGCAGGAGATGCTGCGCGACAAGGACATAGACGAATCGGTGATCCACGCCGTCATAAGTCACGGCTACGGCATATGCATCGACGTTGAGCCTGAGCTTTTCATGGAGAAGGTCCTGTTTGCAACCGACGAGCTTACCGGCCTTATCGGTGCCGTTGCGCTCATGCGTCCGACCGGCATATCCGATATGGAAGTAAAATCGGTCAAGAAAAAGTTCAAGGACAAGAAGTTCGCCGCCGGCTGCTCGCGCGACGTTATCCTGCGCGGAGCCGAAATGTGCGGCTGGGATCTTGACACGCTTATTCAGAAAACGCTCGATGCAATGCGCGCATGACAAAAATTTTCATTGCCGATGTCAGCTGCATAGACATTGAAGCTTTCCTCAGCAAAGTCTCGCCTGCGCGGCGCGAAAAGACGCTGCGCCTTGCCGGCGATGACGACAAGCGCCGCAGTCTCGGCGTTGAGCTGCTGCTGAAAAAGGTCACGGAGCGCAGCGATTATGTTCTCAGCGAAAACGAAAAGCCCTATTTCCCCGACAACGAGGTCTTCTTCTCGCTTGCCCACTGCGGAGACTATGCCGTGTGCGCCGTCTCCGATGTGCCGGTCGGCGTTGACATCGAGCTGCCGAGGGTCGGCGGCGCAAGACTTGCAAAGCGCTTTTTTCAGCCCGACGAGGCCGCGCTCGTTTACGCTGCCGATGACCCCGACCGCGAGTTCTGCCGCCTGTGGACGCTCAAGGAAAGCTATATAAAATATGCCGACCTGCGTCTTGGCGACGTGCGGAGCTTCTCGGTAGTAAGCGGCGCGGAGGGCTGCTCGTTTTCGAGCGCTTCCTACGGCGAATATCTCATCGGCTGCTGCGCTAAAACGCAGGATATCGGCGAAGTTATCGTTATTAATGAAAAAATCTGAGGTCAGCTTGACCTCAGATTTTTTCTAACAGTTCCGGAAGCTCGGACAGGGCATGTATCTCGTAATCTGCCGGGATATCCGCTCTGCCGGGCAGGCGCTTTGGGTTAAACCAGCAGGTTTTTATGCCGGCGTTTATGCCTCCGAGGATATCCGATGACAGCCTGTCGCCGACGATGACGGCCTTATCGCGCTCAAAGCCCTCGATGCGTGAAAACACGATATCGAAAAACTTCTTTGCCGGCTTATCCGCGCCGAGCCGCTCTGATATGAAAATATCCTTGAAATACGGCGCTATGCCGGCGCTCTCAAGTCGGCTGTCCTGCACGGAAGCCGTGCCGTTTGAGACGATATAAAGCTCGTATTTATCTTTAAGCGCCTGCAAAAGCTCGGGCGCGCCGTCAACGAAATAATGACCTATGCCGAGGAGATATTCATAGCTTGCCTGTGCCATCTCGCTCGGTACATTTTTTATGCCAAGTTCAGCAAACAGCGCGTCAAAGCGCTTTACGAGCACCTGCTCGCGCGTCAGCTCGCCGCGCTCGAGCATTGCCCAGTGCTCGTCGTTTATCCGACTGTAGAGCGCTATGACCTCCGGCGTTGAGGGAACGCCGATGCGGTCGAAGGTTTTCTTTATGGCCGCAGCCTCGGCTTTGCCGAAGTCGAGCAGCGTATCGTCAATGTCCAAAAGCACATACTTTATCATGGTTTTCTCCTCAGTGCACAAGGTAAAAGCTCCAGTCTGTGCGCAGCGAGCGCGGAGCAGTGTCCACAAGCTTTGAAAGCCAAAGCTCAAACGTCAGATTGTAATTATCGAAAAAGCTCATGCGTGCCTTTGCCCCGTCGCGTCCGAACTCAAAGCCCGGCTTTTCGACAACAGCGTCAAATATTCCGCTCACCTGCTCGTAAACCTCGTTCATCATGTCCGGCGACGGCGCGCCGAAGGTGAGCGCTTTCAGCCTTTCGGCGTTTGCGCAGAACCAATCCCAGAAATTTTTGAGCTTTTCGCTGTCGATGGCGCGCGGCGCAAAGTGCGAGTTTTTCTGCTCGATTATCTCCATAACTCCGAGCGCCGAGTCCGATTCCAGCTCCGGAGCGCATTTTTTAAGCTCGCTCATTTTTTCCGCCGCCCGGATCTTGCGCCCGGTCGCGGCATAAAGCGTTGCCCATGTGACGAGCATCTGCGGCGGAGAATAGTTATACCTTTGCGCCTCGTAAAGCTCAAACTCGGCATCGTCATAGCGGCGCATCATGACAAAGCAGCTTGCCAGATTGCCGTGCACCGAGCCGAGAAGCGGTTCCTCTCTGACAGCCGGAACCTCGTCCTTTTTCGGGCGCGAGAGAATTTCGTCAAGCGTTTTGGCATATGCACTGGCGGCGGCCTCGTAATGGCGCTTTGCGTGCAAACACTTTGCCAGCATGAGATAGACCATGTAAAACTCCGGCTCGCGCTTTGCCGCCTCGCCGTAATAGACGATCGCCATATCCGTGATCCCGGTTTTATCCCAGCACACGCCGGTGAAGAAATTTACCGCCGCGAAATCCGCATCGCTGCGGCAGGCATCCAAAAGCCTGTCGAGCTTTTTTGCCGCGGCAGTGTATCTTCCGCCGCTTATCATGTTAAGCGCGCCGACAAGCTCAAGGCGCGACGCCGCATCGTCGGCAAAGGCAGGCTCCATAAGCTCACCGAACATGCGGCAGTGGGCGCTCCACGAGCGCTCATAGCCGTCGGACACCTTTTTGTTTTTCAGCAGCAACTGTGTGCATTTATTCCGTATTTTTCTCCGCTTTTCGTCCATAGTAAGTACCTCGCCGTTTTATGCACTGAATTATATGACAAAGCCATGTTTGTGTAAAGCGAAAAAAATTTATATTTTTTGAAAAATATATCCCCCCACCCGGCTTGTGAAGGCGCATTTGGCATGTTAAACTTCAAACATAAGAAGTCTGCACTAACCCACTCTAAGCGATCGGAGAAATGACAATGAGCACACTTACAAGCACGATAGAGCAGTATTGGACACGCCGCGCAAGCTCCTACACCGAGGTTGTCCGCAAAAATCTCGCCGACGGCTGGGACTGCAAATGGGCCGACGAGCTTATCCGCAACTTCCCGAAGGCCGAAGGAAGGACGCTCAAGGTGCTTGACATCGGCACCGGCCCGGGATTTTACGCCATTATTCTTGCCTCGCGCGGCTATGACGTGACCGCCGTCGATCTGTCCGAGGGCATGATAGAGCAGGCGAAGCACAACGCCGGTTCTCTTGCCGAGAAGATCCGCTTTTTCAAGATGGACGCGCAGGAGCTGAGCTTTCCCGACAACGAGTTTGACGTTATCGTAACGCGAAACCTCACCTGGAATCTGCCCGACCCCGTGAAGGCCTACGGCGAGTGGCGGCGCGTTCTGCGCGACGGCGGCGTGATGCTCAACATCGACTCAAACTGGTACGCCTATCTTTTCGACGACGAAAAAAAGTGTGAAAAGCTCGCAGACAGGGAGAATGTCCTTAATGCAGGCTTTGAGGATCACGACAGCTACGACGAAAGCTGGCTTATGGAAAACATATCGCGCACGCTGCCGATGGGTAAGCTTCCTCGCCCTCACTGGGATGCGGTGACGCTGCTCAACCTCGGCTTCAAAAACGTAAGCGCGGACACTTCCGTCAGCCGCAGGCTCTGGAGCCGCGAGGAGATGCTCAACTACGCATCCACTCCGTGCTTTCTGATAAGAGCCGTAAAATAACTCTGAAATGGAGAGGAACAATGAAAAAAAGAATAATCGCACTTATGCTCGCACTTATCATGGTGCTGAGCCTTGCCGCATGCAGCAGCAATGATAACGGCGCTGCCGATGACGGCGAAAAGATACTCCACGTCGCGGAAAGCTTCGCCTACCCCAGCCTTGACGCGCACAAGGAGTACTACGGATGGTACACCTCCATCTACGGCATCACAGAGGCACTATTCAAGATGGGTGATGACAGCTCGGTTCAGCCCTGTCTTGCGGAAAAGGCAGAGGTCTCCGACGATAACCTTACCTGGACCGTTACGCTCAAGGACGGCATAAGCTTCTCAAACGGCAATGCCGTGACCGCAGAGAATGTCATCGCAAATCTCAAGCGCTGCGGCGAAGTCAACGTGCGCTTTGCGCAGTTTGCCGACTACGAATACAAGGCCGTCAGCGACAAAGAATTTACGATAACAACAGATGAGATCTATCCCACGCTCGTAAACGATCTTGCCTCGCCGGAAATGGCGATCATGGATCTTGACGCAACGGAGGATATCGACAACGCTCCCATTGCGACCGGGCCGTTTGTTATAAAGTCCTTTGTGCCTGAGGGCACGGTTGAGGTCAGCCGCAACAATAATTACTGGGGCGGAGACGTTAAGCTCGACGGCGCTGTGTTTTACTACATGCAGGATGATGAGTCCAAGCTCATGGCCATGCAGAACGGCGAAATTGACTGCTACACCTCGGTCACAGCCGCCGCAAAGGAGATATTCGACGCATCTCCCGACAAGTACACGGTGACGGACATTCCGGCAACAAGATTGCAGTTTTACATGCTCAACCAGAACCGCCTGAGTGACGAGCTCAGGAAGGCAATAAACCTCACCGTTGACTGTGACGCTATCGCTTCCTATTTAAACGGCACAGTCACCGCAGCAGTCGGCCCCTTCGGAACCTCAACGGCTTACGGCAAGGTCACAAAGCCCGCCGTTGACACGGCCGCGGCAAAGGCCGCGATTGAAGAAGCCGGATACACTCTCGGCTCTGACGGCATCTATGAGAAGGACGGACAGGATCTCAAGCTCAATATCTGCTACTATCCGGCCCGCTCGCTCGACTCGCTGGCGCTTCTCATTCAGGAGCAGCTCAAGGCCATCGGCGTCGGCTCCTACCTCACCTCTCAGGAGGATGCGGACGCGACCTACATTCTCTCCGGCGACTATGACATTGCTCTCTACTGCATGATAGCCGACAAGAACGGCGACCCGTACTATTTCATCGATACCGTGCTTCGTCCCGGCGGCTACTGGGCCTCGGCAGGCTTTGAGAGCGATAAGGCAAACGAACTTATCGCTAAGCTTCAGGTCGAGACCGACTCGGCCGAGCGCGCACGCCTTGCTAACGAGATCGTCCAGCTCGCCATCGACGATAACGCCATCGGCTGCGTAGGCCTTTTCAACAACATAACTGTTTCCACGAAGAATGTCAGCGGCATATACGAAAACTGCCCCTTCGATTTTTATCGCATAGACGCTGACACGGACATGTAATAACCCCTGCATCAGGAGCCTTCTCCCCCCCGGAGGCTCCTGATGTTCAGTCAGAGGTGGATAATATCAAAAAGCAAATTTTAAAACGTCTGCTGCATCTTGCAGTGATAATAATAGGTTTGAGCTTTCTGACCTATCTTCTGATGTACATATCGCCCGGTGACCCTGCGCTGAAAAAACTCAACGCGCAGGGTATAACCGTTTCCGAGGAGACTTTGGAAGCTGCTCGCGAAGAGATGGGCTTAAACGAGCCTTTTCTTGCTCGCTATGCGCAGTGGCTCGGAAATGCGCTGACCGGTGACCTCGGCACATCATATAAGGACGGCATGCCCGTTGCCGGAAAGCTCACTCATGCTCTGCGCTATACGCTTATTTTAAGCGTGGCAAGCCTTGCGGTTTCGCTCATAGTATCGCTTCCTCTGGCCGTTATAAGTGCCGTTAAGAAGGACGGCATTCTCGATAACATCGTAAAGCTTCTGAGCTTCATCGGAAATTCACTGCCCAATTTTCTCATTTCGGTGCTGCTTATGTACTTTTTCTGCGTAAAGACAGATCTGCTGCCGGTCATCGCCGATGAAAGCGTAAAGGGGCTTATCCTCCCCTGCCTTGCTTTGGCAATACCGATGTGCTCGCGCTTTTTGAGGCAGTTTCGCGCTGAGGTGCTCGAACAGCTCGGGCGCGACTATGTCCTCGGTGCAAGAGCGCGCGGCGTAAAAAGCTCGGTCATTCTTTTCAAAAACGTGCTGCACAACGCTGCGATACCCATTCTCACCATCGTTGCGCTGTCCGTCGGGACGCTGCTCGGCGGCAGCGTCGTTGTTGAAACGATTTTCCGTTGGCCGGGTATAGGCAAGCTCGTCATGGACTCGATCACCGCGCGCGACTACCCCGTTATTCAGGGCTTTGTCATATTCACAAGCTGCATCTATGTTCTCATCAACCTTGCAGCCGATCTATGCTATCGCCGTCTCGACCCCCGGGTCGGGCAAATGTGAGGTGAGCGCATGGATCTTACTATGACTGCACGCAAAAAGCAAAAACGCAGACTCTGCGTTTTTCTCACTCTCGCCGGAGTTCTGATGCTCATCGGGCTGCTCGCTCCGCTTATCGTTCCGAACGACCCAAACGCGACAAACGCCGCGAACATGAACGCCTCTCCGAGCGCGAAATATCTCTTCGGAACCGACCGATACGGAAGATGCGTTTTCTCCCGTGTTATCATGGGCGCGCGCACATCGATATTCTCGGCCGTTATTCTCGTTGCGGTAACGTTCGTTATCGGAACCGCGCTCGGCATGGTCGCCGGGTGGTACGGCGGCGCGGTTGACAGCATAATCATGCGCATTGTAGATATCATGCTCGCATTTCCGCAGATGGTGCTTGCCATCGCCGTTGCCGGAATACTCGGCGGCGGCATGATAAACGCCATGCTTGCAATGGGGCTGTCGGGCTGGACGCTTTATGCGCGGCTTGCGCGCGCACAGGTCATCGCAATGAAAAACGAGCCGTTTATAAGCGCAGCGCGCCTCTCCGGCTGCTCGAATACGAAAATAATGCTGCACTATCTTCTGCCGTGCATGCTCGGCGGACTTATAGTCAACGCTGCGACGCAGCTCGGCGTTATGATGATCGGCATTGCAGGCCTCTCCTTCCTCGGCATCGGCGTTACCGAGCCGAACGCCGAGTGGGGCAGCATGATAAACCAGTCGCGCGCCTACATGCAGCTTGCACCGTGGGCAACGCTTGCCCCGGCCGGTGCGACGGTCGTGACGGTCATGATATTCAACTGCCTCGGCGACTGTCTGCGCGATTATCTTGATGTGGAGGCGGCAAAATGAGCTATAAAACTATTTTGTCCCTCGAAGGACTTTGCGCCGGATACGGCCGCGGCGACGCCATATCGGATATAAGCCTTTCGCTTTCAACCGGCGAGGCGCTGTGCGTTGTCGGGCAATCCGGCTGCGGAAAGAGC
>ENA-ORSC01000936-ORSC01000936.1-human-gut-metagenome-genome-assembly--contig:-NODE-936-length-21435-cov-5.107764_pt1 | contig 21435 bp, 19 predicted proteins | sample MGYA00242178_ERZ509140 | MGnify/ENA primary metagenome ERZ509140 (study PRJEB26280, sample SAMEA2338681) | human gut metagenome | biome: human gut; feature: human-associated habitat; material: faeces... | reverse complement strand
TTAGTTTTCTTTTTTTATTTTCATCCAATATTATTTTCTTTTACAAATTCTATCCAAGTTTTAAAAATTAATCCTTCTAGATTTAATGAATTTCCAAAATTGGATAAAGCAACACAAGGTGTTATTATAATTATATTATTTTCAATTTGAGCCTTTAATTCTATAGCAGTTTCTATTAAAATAGGATTAATATTAGCATATTCATAGCTATTATCATTATTATCTATATATTCATAAATTTTAGGGCATCTTGAATCAATTATACATTTATCAGAATTTAAATATTTTTTTCTATACTTATTTTTAACTATATCGGAACAGTTTTTATTAGGCAATACTATCTCAAAACCGCTTTTTGATAGAATATATTTTAAATATTCTATATCGTATTGAACCATTATAACGGGATTAACCCAAACATAATTCTTATTCATAAAATAACCTTAAAAAATTGTTAGATAAATATAACATATATAAAAAAATTTGTCAATATAACATTAATTATCTACGCTTAATTTTAAACTCTAACCTTCCGATAATAAACCATAGATTTTATAAGGTTATAGTTTATGTATTGTAAGATTAGGGTTAAAGCGGGAATTTTTTACGGAATAATATTAATTGGAATAATATTTACCGTTTTTATATTTGTTTTTAGCCCTAAAGGTTTTGGAAATCTCGATTCAAAAAAAGAACTTTTAAAAATAAGAAAAGAAAAAATAGCGGAATTAAATAGAGAAAAAATACAAATTACAAGCAATATTGAAAGATTAAAAACCGACAGAGAATATATAATTTCTTATGCAAAAACTTTCGGATATTTAGACGGCTCAAAAAACGAAAAAATCATTAAAATTATAAAAGACGAAGAAGTTAAAGATTTGTCGCCCGCTCCAATTCAAAAATATTCTTCAGATAAAGAAATAGATATAAATATTAAAAGAATAATTATTTTATCTCTCGTGATTTTTATTCTATTATTTATTATATATTTTAATAGGCAAAAATATTCTTCAAATCAAAATCAAAATATCAATAACGGTTAATTATCTAGTTAAAGGATAACTTAAAGAAAACATAAATCCCGCGTCTTTATTTATCGGCTCGTAATACGGAACAAAATTAAAACTCATTCCCTCTTTTTTCTTTCCAAAAATTCTCTGATAACTGTCATAAGCTACAGCAGCGCCAAAAATTACTCCCGCTGTTACTTCAAATATTGTAGCCGAAATCCATAAAGATTTGTATCTCGCTCGTCCTGTAGTCGAAGGCTGAACAAAAGTATTTTCTAAAGCGTCCAAACCGAATACTAAAAAAGAAGCGTAAGTATATGATAAAAAACTTGATAATATAAAAGTAACTTCCGTATATCTAAAAGGATGCGATTTATAAGGAGGCTCGAATATTATCGAAGAGCTGGTAACTCCTCTTTGATTTATAATATTAGTTCCTTGCATTTGAAAAAAAGAATTTATATTATTTGTGTCCGTTGAATATTTTGAAGCCAATTCTTGCTCATCTTCAATAATCGGCGACTTTATAGCTTCATTAGTTCCAAATTCTTTCGCCGTATCCGCAAAATAAAAATCCGAAAAAGCGAATCTATTTATTATCAAAAATATTATTATTATAAAACTATAAAATCTCATATTATAAAAGTCCGTATATTCCTATCATAAATTCAAATCCCATTAAACTAACCGTTCTTATTTTTTCGGGCAATTCAAAACTGTTTCCGTCATAATAAGTTCCTAAATTAATAGGATTAGTATAAAGTCTATAACCAAATCCAAAATTAAATCCTAAAGTATCTTTTATATTATACTGTATAATAGCCAAAGCTCCAAAACCAAACATAATATCTCTTGAATTTATTTTAGAGCCATTCGGTATAGAAGTATTAGCGTCTATATAATAATCGCCTCCGCTTATATTTCCTATATCCGTAAATGTTATTCCTATTCCTAAATAAGGCACGAATACAAATTTAACGACTTCCTGATAAATATTAACATTAATATCAAAATTAAATCTCATATCAATTCCGTAGCTTGATTTGAAAAAGTCGCCAAATAATAATCCAAAACTTAAATTTGGATAAAATAAATTATTATCATATCCGACTTTAAAATGAATTCCCAAAGCGAAATCGTTTTTATTTAGATTAATATTTAATTGTCCTTTATTAGTAAAATCGTTATAAGTTTTTTGAAAAGACTTTATTTTATACTCCGCATAATTTATATTTAAACCGACTATAAAATTTCCTATATGAGTTTCTTTCGCTATATCTCCAGCCTTAATATTTTTTCCTCTCGATATTTTAGCTATAGAATAATCTCTTCCCAATTCTTTTATTCTTAAAGTTCCTTTTTCTTTATATTGTCCTTCTATAATATTTCCAGATGGTAAAATTGTATCTTCCGATTTTGAATAAACTTTAAATCTTGTATTTTTATTTATTCCATGTTCGCTTCCTGCAAATAAAATAGCGTTTCCGTCTTTCATATCCGATATTTTTAGAATAACCTTAAAAATATTTCTCATTTTGCTTTCTACTTGAATAGCCAAATCATTGCAAGCGGAATCTAAAGCGGCTTCTCTCAACGCCATAGAAGGATACTTTGTTATCGTATAATAAGTTGAGCCAGATATTTTTGAAGAATATAATATTTTAGTAGTTTCGACATCGACTATTTGCAAAATTAAATCGACATTAGCGTAAATATTTCCGCTTCCTAATTCTATATCGTAATCAAAAGTTACATTTGCCGAAGTTATTTTTCCCGTTATCGCTTTGCTATAGCCGTAAATTTTTCCGACTTCTATAACCTCTTCTTCCGTAATTCCCGTTAATTGAAATTCCATTTCTTTTAAGTATTTATCCAAATTAGCTCTATCGACAATATTAAATCTGTTCATTCTCGTTAATGAATTTTCAATAAGTTTAGTAACTTTTTTACTTAAATCTTTTCTGTATTCCGTTGAGACATCTTCAATTTCAAAAACGGCAATATTTTCTTTAACATATCTATCTGTTATTTCTTTTTCTTTATTAATACTTTGAGAAAATAAGCAAGTATGAATTGTTATAAAAAATAAAAAAATCGTCTTTTTCATTTATGCTGTTATAATTAAATACATATTTTTATATAATATTATATCATTAGTAAAAAAAGTCAAATGTAAAATGCTATGGAATAAAGTAATTTTCTTAAATTAATGTTATTTAGTTATTTACTATATAGAATAATAACTTCTATAGATATTTTTACAAAATAAAATTATTTATTATTTATAGATATATTATGAAATAATAAAAATGTATAGTATTTAATTACGGTATCTTTTTGTTTGCAAAAATTAATAAAAAATATTAAAATACATAGTAAATAAAATTATGTTAAGTTGTATAAAAAATGAAAAAAAGAATATTTTTATTAGCTTTGTCTTTTGAACTTATTATAATAATTGCAACTTCGGTTTTAAATGCAAAAAGTATGCCTGAAATTCCCGATATAATTTCAAAAAATAAAATAAATTATAAAACCGCATTAAAATTGCATAACGATGGAAAATATTTAGACGCTTATAATCAATTTACAAATATAATAAACGGAAATGACGAAGCTTTAATAAGAGATTATGTAATATATTATGGAGCGAAAAGCGCTTTTTATTGCGAAATGTTTGAAGAAGCGATTGATTTATATTCTCTGCTTATGAAAGAACATCCTCGCTCTTATCTCTATCCTTATGCCGAACAATATAAAGCTTTAGCGGAATTTTACAGAGACGATTATCCCGTGAGTAATTTTTTTAACGGAAAAGCTCAAAAATGGATTAAAGAATTTGTAGGATTAAAAGCTTTACAAAAAACAAATAATAAAAATAAAGAAATAGCGCTTGAACTTATAAATAGATTTTACACTAAAGATGCAATAATTTATTTTAATAATAATTTTCAAAAAGAAGCTTTGAATTTGCCTAATAATATAAAATATAAAATAGCTACGGAATTATACGAAGCGGGATTTAGAAACTCATCGTTAAATTATTTTAATTCTTTAATAAAACAAAATTATAATAAAGCAAATTGTTTGTATTATGCGGCTAGAATAAATCAACAGGAAAATAAAAGAGAGGAGGCGGCAAAATTATTTGACATATATCTTGCAAATACAAATAATAAATCTTATAGAAGATTAGGACTTTATTATAGCGCCGATAATTATTATAAATTAAAAAATACAAAAAAATCTATTTCGCTTTATCAAACTTTTTTAAAAGAATATCCGAAAGACGATTATGTTCCGAGAATTTATAATATATTTTTAAATGAAAGTTTAAATGCAAATAATTTGATTTCGGCAAAAAGATATTTAACAAACAGTTTAAAAAAATTTCCAAATAATAGATGGACGGAAACATCTTTAAAAAGTTATTTGAGAAAATCTTTGAGATTAAAAAATAAAACGGAAACATATTACGGATTAAAAATACTTGAAGAGAGACATTCAAAATTAAGAAACGATTTTATATTATCTTGGAATATATGGATTGCAAACGAATTTAAAGATTTAAATAAAAGAGACGAATATGTTTTGGAAACTCTTTTAACTAGCAAAAATCCTTATTATATTAAAGGCGCTTTAACTTTGGCAAATAAAGATATGCTGCAAAATGTATATTCAAACAACGCTTATAATATGGAAGAAGCTAAAAAATTTTTTGCAGATTCAAATTATTCAAAAACGCTTGAATTTTTAAATAAGATTCAATTTATAGATTATATAGCGACTAAAAGAGAAGATAAACTTGTAAAAGAAGCGAGAGATATTGCAAAAAAAATATTTATGCAAAATAAATTTGTTAAAGATTTTTATTCTAAAAAAACCGAAAACGAAATATTTAACGAGCTTTCTTTACAAACGAGAAAAGAATCAAATAAATCGATTTTGCTTTATTATTACGGAGATAATCAAAACGCTTATAACGAATTTGATAAAATCTATAGCAAAACTCAAACTACTTATCCTTTATTTTATTATGCCCAAAAAATATTTTTAGATTCTGCAAACACAAAAAGATTTATGCAAATATGCAATAATATTGGAAAATATTTTGGCTATCCTTATTCTCAAAATGTCGATTTGCTTCCCGAAGAGTTTAGAAAATATATTTATCCGCGTTACTTTGACGATTTGGTAGTTCCTGAAGCGAAATATTATAAAATAGAGCCTGAATTTATTTATTCTATAATGCGCGAAGAAAGTTTATTTGACTCAAAGGCGCTTTCTTGGGCTGGAGCGAGAGGATTAATGCAACTTATGCCCGCGACTGCAAGAGCGGAAAATAAAAAAACGAGATATAAATTTAATCCTCTTAATTTATACGATTCTAAACAAAATATATATTTGGGAATTTCGCATTTATCTTGGCTTTTTCAAAGCGAAAACGCAAGCAATTATATTATCGTTGCTGCAAAATATAACGCTGGTTCAAGTAGAGGAAACAGATGGAAAAACGAGTATGGGACTAATAATATGTATAGAACGGGAAGATTTATAGATATTGAAGAGACGGAATATTATGTCGAAAAAGTAATGAAAAGCTACGAGTATTATAGTAGGTATTATTAAAAATTTAATTTATAGTAATTTATTTATTTTATAAATATATTTGGTTTATAATGATTTTATCTTTTTACTTATTCAATTGTATTTGATATAAAAAAATTATTTACACTCTATCCGCTATTCAAAATTATTTTCTTTTTCTACGAAAAATAGTCATTGCAATCATTTGATAAAATGCAAATAAATTCATTATCGTCATTGCGAGGCTTTATTGAAACAATATAAAATAAACAAAATATTTAAATAAAAAATCTACAGAGCTAAACTCAATAGCTTTTTACAAACTTAAAACTTGAAAATATATTTTAAAAGATATAAAATATACGAAAATAAATTTTAATTAGGATATTAATATGGAATATGAAGCAGTCATAGGATTAGAAGTGCATGTTCAACTTAATACAAAAACAAAGGCTTTTTGTTCATGCCCAAATACTTTCGGCGCTCCAGCGAATACTTTAACTTGCCCGAGATGTCAAGCGCATCCCGGAACTTTGCCGATTGTCAATAAAGAAATGGTTCATAAAACTATAAAAGCGGGAATTGCGACAAATTGCGCTATTCAAAAAGTAAGTCGATTTGCAAGAAAGCATTATTTTTATCCCGATTTGCCTTCATATTATCAAATCACTCAAATGGACGAGCCAATTTGTAAAGAAGGACATATTGATATAACCGTTTTAAATGAAGACGGTTCTTCATACAATAAAAGCGTTAGAATAAATAGAATACATATGGAAGAAGACGCGGGAAAATTAGTTCATGACGATACGGGCAGACCTTTAAGTTATGTCGATTTGAATCGCGCGGGTTGTTGTTTGATAGAATGCGTAAGCGAACCCGATATTTCTACGGGAGAAGAAGCCTATCAATATTTAACCGAATTAAAAAAGATTCTTAAATATATAAATGTTTCGGATTGCAATATGGAAGAAGGTTCTCTTCGTTGCGATGCTAATGTTTCTATAAGACCGAAAGGAAGCAAAGAGTTGGGAGTTAAAACAGAAGTAAAAAATATGAATAGTTTTAGAAATGTCCGCCTTGCAATAGATTATGAAATTAAAAGACAGATAAAAGCTTTAAATAACGGAGAGAAAATTTTACAAGAGACGAGACTTTATGATGCAAAAGAAAATAACACTAAAGGCATGCGTTCAAAAGAAGGTGCTGCAGATTATAGATATTTTCCAGACCCAGATATTCCCGTTTTAATTCTTAAAGAAGAAGAAATTGAAAGCGCAAGAAAAGAATTGCCAGAACTTCCGCAGAAAAAAAGAGATAGATTAAAAAAAGATTATGATTTGCCAGACCAAGATATAATCGTTTTAACCGAAGAGCCAGAGCTTGCCGATTATTACGAGGCTGCGGTTAAATCTTATCCGAAACAACCTAAAAAAATAAGCAATTGGATAATGGTTGAAGTAAATGCATATTTAAATAAAAAACTTCAAACGATAAAAGATTTTAAACCTAAACCAGAACATATAGCCGAAATTTTCAAATTAATAGATGAAGGAACTATAAGCGGAAAAATAGCGAAAGAAATTTTTGAAGATATGTGCGAAACGGGAGAATCGCCTTCCGCAATAGTCGATAAAAAAGGTTTAAAACAAATGAGCGATACGGGAGAGCTTGAAAGCATAATAAGAAAAGTGCTTGAAGATAATCCAAAATCGGTTGCCGACTTCAAAGCGGGAAAAGAAAAATCATTTGGTTTTTTAGTCGGACAAACAATGAAAGCGACTAAAGGACAAGGAAATCCGAAACTTGTTAATGAAGTTTTAAGAAAGATTTTAAGCGAATAGCCATAAATGGAAAATATAAATAAAATAATTTGTATTGACGCTTTGGAAGGCATAAATTCTCTGCCCGATAACAGTATAAATTTAATAATAACAAGCCCGCCTTATTTTAATTGCAGAGTTTACGGTAATGAAACTATAGGCAGAGAAGAAAATCCTTTAGATTATATAAATAATATTTTTAAATATTTAAATCCTTTAAAAAGAGTTTTGCATAAAGAAGGTTCTTTTTATTTGAATATAGGAGATATTTATTTTGGCACTAAAGGTTTTAGCAGAAATAAAGGCAGATATTCGAGAAAAACCGACAAACATTATTTAGAATATAAAATAGCGAAACCAGACGGTAAATATCTTCAATATAAACAATTATTAATGTTGCCAGAAAGAATAGCGATAGAAATGCAAAATGCGGGTTGGATATTAAGAAATAAAATTATATGGGAAAAACCAAATCCCGTCCCTTCGTATTCTAAAGATAGAAGATATCCCGTTTACGAGCATATATTTCATTTTGTTAAATCTAAAAAATATTTTTTTGATATAAAGAAAGCTAAAGAATTGGGGCATCATAGAGATGTTATAAAAAATAGAATAGAGCCGTTTAAATTTCATCAAGCGTCATTTCCGTTATCGCTTATAAAACCTTTAATAGAAATTACTTCAAAAGAAGGCGATATAGTTTTAGACCCTTTTATGGGCAGCGGAACGGTTGCCGAAGCTTGCATTTTATTAAATAGAAATTATATAGGTTTTGAAATAAACGAAGATTTTTGTAATATAGCAAAAGAAAGATTAGAGAAGATATATGATTTTCAATACTAACTCTAAAGAATATCAATTATATTTTCATTATATAAAAAGCGTTTCTTCTTTATCAAAATTATTTAGCGAGTCGGATATTCCTTTTTTACATTATAGATTAGCTGAGAATTTATTTTGCAAGGCTTTCAATGCCGAAAATTTATCAAGAACCGACACCGCTTATGACTCTAAAATAGATAATATTGGAATTGGAATAAAAACTTTTGTTTGTCCTTCAAATAGTAAAACTGAAAAAATAGCCGAATTTGATAGAAAAAATTCGGAGTTAAAAAATTTGAATGTCGATAAATTTGTAATCAAATTGTCGGAATTAAGAAACGAGAGAATAAATTTTTCTAATAGAACATATAAAATAGAAAAATCTTATTATCATTGCATAGCGAGAAAGAAATCGGCTTTAGTAATTTTCAATACGAATTACGATTTAGTAAACATAGATAAAATTAATATTATATCCAACGATAATGTGAGCGTAAAATTTAAAGATAATATAAACGAATATTCTTATAATTATGCAAAATCTACATTATTCAAAAAATTTATAATTCCTCAAAACCATAAAACTATAGATATACAGATAATAGACAATCCGCTTGATTTGATATTAAAAATATTTGAAGAATATAATAATTATAAAATAGCGGAAGAAAAAGATTTTGTAATATTGCCTTTATATTCTTATGATAAAAATAAAAATGAAAATAAAAAATATGTGCCAGAAAAAAGCGGTTTAAATCAATGGAATGCTGGCGGACGAGTTCGTAAATATGGCGAAGTTTATATTCCTATTCCAGCGGAAATTAGAAAATTAAAAATCGGATTTTTCCCAGAAAGAGATAAAATATTTAATTTAGAAATTCCTTCGGGAATTAAATTAAAAGCTAAAATATGTCAAGATAACGGAAAAGCTTTAATGACTAATCCTAATATAGCTTTGGCAAATTGGCTTTTAAAAGATGTTTTGCAATTAAATGAAAGAGAATTATTGACTTATAAAAAATTAGAAATAATCGGTATAGATAGCGTCAAAATTGAAAAAATAGACAATGAAAATTATAAAATATATTTTTCTAAAATAGGAAGCTATGAAAATTTTTTATTAAGTAAACATAATTAATTTGATTTAATTTTTTAATATTGTATAATATAACAAAAATCTTAGAGAAAAAATGGAGAACAATTAAAATGAAAAAATTACTAATGTTATTTTTATTAACTGCAATTTCAGTTTACGGTTATGAGGCGATTCCTTATATGTTTAACAATTTAATTCCTTATGGAATATCGCCAGACGAAGTAAATCAAATACTTGTAGAATCTAATTTTGCTTCTTCTGAAGGCGAAGTTGTAAGCGGAAGTTTTTATGTGTCTACGAGTCCAGACCCAGATTTGGTATGGTATAATCCGCAAACTGTAAAATGGGTAAATATAAAGTTTACCACTAACGAGGTTTCCGACTTATTTAAAAGAGATTCAAATCTTTTATATTTTAGTTATCAAACCGAAGACGAATTTAAATGCATAGTCGTTAATTCTGACAATATAAGCGAAGATGCAAGTCCTGTGGGAGCTGAAACAAAATGGTCTTATAAATTCTTTTTCCATAACGACAAATTATTTGCAGTTAGCTCTCGTTATGAAGGCGATTATAAAGTTGAAGAATATAAAAATAGAAATCCTCAAAATCAATACGCTCATCCAGGTTATATAATGTCAAGCGGTTTATTTCAAAGAACTTTAGAAGGTTTTCAATCAAAATTTGGCGGATTTCATAATAAAAGAATTATAACTCTTGATAATTTCGCTTCTATGAATTATGGAAATTATGGAAATAAAGCGGCTAATACTTCTTTATCGGTTTATTATGCAAGCTATAACGGAAGGAAAATTAACTTTTTAGCTTCTTATGTGGATAATTTTAGAATTACGCCTTTATATTATAGATTTCAAAATAGAACTTACGAAAATTATTTTGATGTAGCCGATATTCCCGTAGGAATACAATCTAATATTGAAATTAATAAAGCGGGAGAGGAAGAAGAAGATTCTCAATAATATTTAATAATAAAATATTTTAAGGAGATTGTTTTATGCAGTCTCCTTTTATTTTGCAAAAAATCTTTATTTATTATATAATTGTTTTAATAAAAATCAGAAATTATAAAATAAAATTATGTTTTAAATAGAGGTTTCATTATGGATTTAAGCGAATTAACTATAATACAAATCAGAGAAAAATTAAAAAATAAAGAAGTAAACGCCGTTGATTTGACTTCTTCGATTATACAAAAAATAGAAGAAGACGATAAAAGAGAAGATAAAATTAACGCCTATTTAGAAATTTTTAAAGAAGACGCTTTAGAGCAGGCTAAAAAATCTCAAGAAAGAATAGACAAAGGAGAAGATTTGCCTCTTTTGGGCGTTCCTTTATGCATAAAAGATAATTTATGTTATAAAAATCATACAATGACGGCTGCATCAAAAATGCTTGAAGGTTATAAAGCTCCTTACACCGCTCCAACGGTTCAAAGATTGATAGACAACGGAGCTATAATATTAGGCAGAACTAATATGGACGAATTCGCTATGGGAGGCACTACAGAAACCTCAAATTACGGAGTAACGAGAAATCCAAGAAATAGAAAATATGTTCCTGGCGGTTCTTCGGGCGGTTCGGCTTCTGCGGTTGCCGCGAATTTTTCTTTTGGAGCGCTTGGCAGCGATACGGGAGGCTCAATAAGACAGCCCGCTTCATTTTGCGGAATCGTGGGAGTAAAACCGACTTACGGAAGAGTGCCAAGATTAGGATGCATAGCTATGGCAAGTAGTTTAGACCAAGTCGGACCATTAACTAAAGATGTGAAAGACGCCGCTTTAATGACAAAAATTATAGCGGGATTTGATGCAAAAGAATCTACAACTCTAAATATTCCCGTTTATGATTATCCTTCTTTTTTGGATGGAAACATTAAAGGAATGAAAATAGGTTTGGCAAAAGAATATTATGAAACAGATTTAATCAACGCCGATGTTAGAGAGAATATAATGAAAGCGATAGAAAATTTAAAATCTAAAGGAGCTGAAGTTATAGATATATCTTTGCCAAATGCAAAATACGGTTCAAGAGTTTATACTGCAGTTATGGCGGTTGAAGTTGCAAGCAATATGGGAAGATATGACGGAATAAGATACGGCTATCATCCTAAAGGCGATTTTAATTTGGACGAATATTATTACACTTCAAGAAGCGTTGGACTTGCATTTGAAACGAGAGCGAGAATATTATTCGGCACTTTAATAACAGGAAAAAGATTTTTCTATACTCATTATCAACATGCTTTGAAAGTTAGAAAACTTATGCAAATAGATTTTGACAACGCTTTTAAGAAAGTCGATATAATAATATCTCCATCCTCTCCCGTAACGGCGGGACTTTTAGGCTCAAGAGACAAAACCGACAGCGCTTTAAGTTTTTTGGCGGATAGTTATACTTCAAATATAAATTTAGTCGGACTTCCCGCTATGAGTGTTCCTTGCGGAGTAGATAAAAACGATATGCCGATTGGAATACAATTTATAGCTAAACAATTTGACGAAGTTTCTATGTTCAAAATGGCTTACGCTCATGAAAGAGGTTAAACTATGAAAACGGATAAATATATAATAATTCCAACTTTACTTATAATATTTACGATAATAGCAAATTTATTTTTAGATTATTATATTATACCGAAAAGATATGTAAGAATAGACCAATCTCAACACTTTTATGACATGAAAAAATGGTATAAAAGCGGTAAGCTACCAACAACAAGCGCAAGATTTATAGCAAGTCAAGTGGTTAATGAAGAATTTACTACTCCAAGAGTTCCTGGGGGGGGGTATTATATATTTTATACTTTATTTTATAAAATGGCAAACGAGAGTTTATTAGGAGCAAAAATCATTAATCTTATTTTTAATTTAATAATAATATCTATATTTCTTTTTTGGTTTTATAAAAAATTTGGATTATTAATAACCTCGATTATCGCTCCTTTAATTTTATGCAACGGCTATTTTGTTATGGCGACTACGGATTTTTGGAATCCTAACTTAACTTTGATTTTTAGCTTTCTCTTTTTTATATTTTTATTCGAATATATAGGTTCTGAAAACGAAAATATTATAAAACTTTCCGCCGTTATGATTTTCCCAATACTTGCAATAATGGCGCAAGGGCATTTTGTAACTTTTTTTTCTATGATTCCTACGGTTATTGTTTATTTGATTATTAAGTTTAAACGAACTATAAAATATATTCTATTTTGGATATTTGGAGTTTTTATTTCGTTTTTGGAATATTTGCCTTATATAATTTCGGAGTTAAGAAACGGATTTAATAATACGAATATGATTTTTTCGGTTCGTTCTGGGCTTTCTACTTTGCCTTTTCCTCAAATGCATGCAATATTCTTATTTCCCACAAATGAAATGTCAGTATTTTATGGAAATAGCATATACGGCTCTATTAATTTTTGGCTTCAATATCCTCTTATGATATTAGGATTATTATTTTTATTTGCAAGCATTATATTTTCTTTTTACTGTATAATAAGAGTTTTTTATTTTGTTTTTAATAAGAAATATGAAGCTAAATCAAATATTGAAAAAACTTTAATAGAAATGTTAAAAATATTTTTAATTTTTATACCTACAACTATAATTATTAATATACTTGCTCGCTCAAAACCTGGAACTTTCCATTATTTATATTCAGCTTTTTCTCTTTCATATCTGCCAATTATATTGTTTTTATTTCAGAAAAAAGATAAATTTATTTTGAATAAAAAATTTTTCTACATATTTTGCGCTTGTATATTTGTAAATATTTTTGTTATGATATTACAACTTACTACTTATGTGAAAAATTATGAAGAGCCTAAAAATATGGTAGGAATGAAAACGGTTGCAAAAACTTTAATAGAACATTCAAAAGGAGAAGAGATAAGTATCATAGGGGTATATGGAGATGATAATTATATGTATAGGGATATTGCAATAGCTTATTTTCCAAATATGGTTTGGAATCAAAATAATAATTCTACAAATTTATATATTATTTTAGATAGAACAGGAACTTTATCAAGACCACAATATACGATTTCAAGTTATATGGAATATTTAAATAAAAATACGACTTTGCTCGGTGATAATGGGACTTTATTCGTTTATAAATATCATGGAAAAGAACCTTTGGAAATGCCAAAGAAGAAATAATATTAAAATATGAAACTAATAATTTAAAAATAAAAAAGAGCTATTATATTTATAATAACTCTTCTTTAATTTATATTTTGCTTTTTAATTTTTTAAATCAATATCTAGTTTCATAAGGCAAAAGCGCAATATTTCTCGCTCTCTTTATAGCCTTCGTCACCATTCTTTGATGTTTAGCGCAAGTTCCGTTTAATCTTTTAGGAACAATTTTACCGCTTTCTTTGACATATCTTTTCAAAAGTTTTATATCCTTATAATCTAAAATATCGATATCGTTTTTACAGAAAAAGCATATTTTCCTTTTGAAGTATCTTCTTCTTGGATTGCCGATTATAGGATTTCCGTCTTTATCTTCTCTATTGTAATAATGTCGTCTATCGCTTCTATAAAATCGATTTCCCTCTTCCGAATTGTTTTCACGATTTTCATTATTATACTTATTTTCATTATTCTCAATATTGCTTTCGGCATTATTATTTTCTAAATTATTATCAATATTTTCATTTTCTAAATTGTTGTTTTCTAAATCCATTTTTATTCTCCTGATAAAAAATTTTCTTTTATAAATTAAATTAATCAAAACGGTACTTCGTCATCATCCGAAAAACCGCCAATATCTACGCTATTTCCCATAGAAGAAGGCGTATAGGTAGCGTCCATATTTGGACTACTTGCTCCTCCGCCTCCAGACGAAGAGCCGAGCATTTGCATAGTATTCATTATAATTCTAATTTTAGACCTGCCCGTATTCGTATCTTTGTCTTGCCATCTTTCCTGTCTTAAAGTTCCAGATATTGCAATCTGTTTGCCTTTAGTGAGATATTTTGCAACGGTTTCTGCAGATTTACCGAAAGCTACTACATCAAAATAATTTACTTCGGTAGAATTTTTACTGCTCGTATAATAATTATTTGCTATTGTAAATTCTGCAACAGCCATTCCGCTTGGCAAATATTTTTGAGTAGGGTCGGATACAAGTCTTCCTATTAACATTACATTATTTAAATCTGTAGCCATAAGATTCCTCTTCTTCGTTATTATTATTTTCTCTGTTTCTTTCTCTCATTTCCGCTCTCTTTTTTCTTCGTATAGCTTTTTTGCTGTCTTGCTTTTCTATTATTTCATCCAACCTTACGATTATAAATCTTAATATGCTAAGTTCATAACGCAATTCTTTTTCGATAGCGGATAAACTTTTTCCATCGCACCTGAAATGATAATAATAATATTTACCTTGATTTACTTTACGAATAGGATAGCTCAAAGTATAAATGCCGTATTCCGATTCGTCAAATATTTCGGCATTGTAATTTTGAAGAATTGATTTTACATGCTCTTTTGCTTTTTCATGCAGAGAATCGTTTATCTCTGTCACAAATAGAATCTCATATTCTCTCATTTTTTAACTCCTTGGACAAAGCCTCTTTAATTTTTTATTAATTATTAAAGAAGCGAAGTATATTTTTTTATTTTCAAATATTATATACTTTATATTAAAAAAGTCAAACTATTTTTAGATATAAATTATAAATATTATGTATATTTATTTATTTTTAGCTATTAAATTCTATCTATCATTTTTTACATTATATGATATAATTTATTTTATATATAAAACTTATTAAATTCATTAAAAAGGAAAATAGATTATGATAAAAAATAAAGAAAGAGCTTTATGGATATTTTTACTAATTTTTGTATTGGCAATTTCATTTTTCAATTTTAAAAGTCCTTCAATGGCAATAGCTCAACAAGGCAAAGCCCAGTCGGATAATGATTTTTATTATTATAGCAGATTGTTTCAAAAAGTTTTTGCAACACTTCAGCAAAATTTTGTAGATACGAATAATGTGACTACAAAAAAATTAATGTATGGAGCTATAAAAGGAATGCTCGAAGCGACTGATGACCCTTTTACTTTTTTGCTTGACGAAAAATTAAACGAAGCTTTAAATACGGAAATGTCGGGCAAATACGGAGGAGTCGGACTTTCAATTTCAAAACAACCCGATAAAGGACTTTTGGTTGTAGCTCCTATAGAGGATGGACCAGGAGAGAAAGCGGGAATACTTCCAGGCGATATAATTATCGCTATTGACGGCAAAAGCACTAAAGATATGGCTGTAGATACTGCGGCAAATATAATGAGAGGAAAGGAAGGCACTAAAGTAACTCTAACTATAGTTCGAGATGGAATTCCCGATTCTATAGAATTTCCTTTAACGAGAGCTTTAATAGAAATAAAAAGCGTAAAATATAGAATGCTTGATAAGATTATCGGATATATAAGAATTACGAATTTCGGAGATGACACTTCAAAAGAACTTGACATAGCGCTTAAAGATTTAAAGAAAAGCGGAATGCAAAAATTGATTTTAGATTTAAGAAATAATCCAGGCGGAAGATTAGACACGGCAATAAATATAGTTGAAGAGTTTTTATCTGACGGAAAAATAGTTTATACGAGAGGAAGAACAAAAAACGAGAATCAAGATTATTTTGCCTCAAGAAAAGGAGACGAATGGACTAAAGGCGATATGCTTGTTTTGGTTAATCAATATAGCGCTTCGGCTTCAGAAATTCTTGCTGGCGCATTGCAGGATAATAAAAGAGCAAAACTTTTGGGCGAGACTACTTTTGGAAAATTTAGCGTTCAATATGTGCTTCCTTTAGATTCGAGAGATAATACTTCTTTCAAATTTACCGTAGCTCATTATTATACTCCTAACGGCAGAAGATTGCATGGAAAAGGAATAACGCCCGATTATGTGGTTGTCGAAGAAAAATTAAGCGCTTTAGATATCACGGCATTAACCGAATTGAGAAAGAGCGGACAAATATCTTCTTATGTTAAGAGATATCCTAACGAAAATTCGGACGCTACAGCTTTGCCTAGATTTAAAGAAGAATTGAAAAATAAAAATATTATCCCGAGCGATTATTTGCTTGAGCGATTAATATATAACGAACGCAATTTAGGTAATTACAATGAAATAGTAGATATGCGATACGATAAACAATTAAAAGCGGCTATAAATTATCTTGAAAACGGAAAAGAACCGCCGCAAGATAAAGAAGAGCCAAGAGAAAATTGGTATAATGAAAACGAATAAGAATGAAATAAATTAGCCAATTATTTATCATTTATCATAATAAAATAGAGAGGTTGTTAAAAAATTTAATAGCCTCTCTAAAATTTTAAATTATATAAATTTAAATCAAATCAATAACTTATAGTATCGCCTCTTTCATGAATTTCCATAAATCGCAATAACTCCGCTTTAACCTCTTCGGAAGTTGAAAGAGTAAGAACTCTTTTTGCAAGCATAGCGCATTCTGCTTTATCCAAAGATATAATCATTTTTTTAACTTCGGGAATCGATATTGCAGACATAGAAAATACATCTAATCCGAGTCCGAAAAGCAAAGGAACGGCAAGCAAATCTCCCGCAAGCTCTCCGCACATTGAAATAATTATTCCGCTTGAATGAGCGCCATCTATAGCCATTTTTATAGCTATTAAAACGGAAGGATTATAAGGGTTGCAAATTGAGGCGATTTTTTCGTTTCCTCTATCCGAAGCCAAAGTATATTGAGTCAAATCGTTAGTTCCAATTGAAAAGAAATCGGATTCTCTTGCAAAACTTTCAGCTCTAAATATAACGGAAGGAGTTTCTATCATTATTCCAAGTTCCAAAGATTCGTTGAAAGTTATATTTTCTTTTATAAGTTCCAATTTGCAATCGTTAAATATCGCTTTAGCCTTTCGCAATTCTTCTATAGAAACTATCATAGGAAGCATTATTTTTACTTTTCCAAAAGCGGAAGCTCTTAATAATGCTCTAAATTGAGTTTTTATAATAGCTGGTTTGTCTAAACATATTCTTAAAGCGCGCCAACCTAAAGCTGGATTTTCTTCTGTCGGCATATCCAAATAAGGCAAATGTTTATCGCCTCCAATATCCATAGTCCTAATTGTAACGGTGTGTCCGCTCATAGCTTCAACTACTTCTTTATAAGCTTTAAACTGTTCTTCTTCGGTAGGAAAATCGGTATTTTCCATAAATAAAAATTCAGTTCTATAAAGTCCTATTCCGTCAGCGCCATTTTTTAAAGCTCCGCCCAAATCCGCGGGAGAGCCGATATTAGCGTAAACTCTTATTTTAGTTCCGTCTTTTGATATGGCATCTCTATGCGCAAATTCTTTTAATAGCGCTCTGCTTTTATCAAATTCCTCTTTTAATTTTTTGCATTCTTCTATAGATTTTTCGGTAGGCTCTATAATTACTCCGCCCGTATTTCCGTTTAATATTATAGTTAAATCGTTGTCGGCGGGATTAATATCTTTCATTATGCTGCCGATTCCAACGACCGCGGGAATTTCAAGCGACCTTGCCATAATAGAAGTATGAGAAGTTCTTCCTCCGATTTCAGTTATAAAACCGAGCGTATTTTCCAAATTCAAATTAGCCGTGTCCGAAGGAGTTAAATCTCTCGCTACGATTATTGAATTTTCGGGAACTTCGGATAATTCTAATATTTTCTCGCCAAGCAAATTTCTAATCCATCTGTCCGCTATATCCGCCAAATCGCCCGCTCTCTCTCTCAAATATTCGTCTTGAACATCGCTTAATATTTGTCTGTAAACTTCTATTCCTTTCGATAAAGCGTAATCAGCAGAAACTTTTTCGTCAGTTATTATATCGTTTACTTCTTGAAGCAAATCTTCGTCTTCGAGCAAAGTAATATGAGCGTCAAATATTGCGGCTTTTTCCTCTGAAACTTTTTTTGCGGTAGTTTCTCTTATTTTTTGCAATTGCTCTTTTGTTTTATTTCTGCCTTCTATAAGTTTTGCCTTTTCCTCTTCGGGATTTTTGCAAGGACATTTATTTATTTCGACTTCTTTTTTTTCAAATAAATAAACTTTGCCTATTGCTATTCCAGGCGATACGGCTATTCCAGTAATTCTTTTTTCCATAAAATATATTCCAAAAATTAATCTTTTAAGTTAGATAAAAATTCTTCTATTTTCTTTAACGCCTCTTTTTCATTATCGCCATCGCAATAAATCGTAAGCACAGAGCCTTTTTTAACGCCTAAAGAAAGAACTTTTAAAAGAGAAGCTGCATTTACTCTTTTTCCAGCTTCGTTTTCAGCTTCCACTTTGCATCCTGATAGCGATTTTATAAATGTAACGAATTCGTTTCCAGGTCTCGCATGAAGTCCCGTTTCATTTTGTATTGTAAATTTACCCGTAGTCATTTAATATACTCCTTAATTTATTAAATCATATTTTTTATATTTTAAAGTATAACCATTTTTTATTTTTTGTCAAATTTGATAATATTAAAGATTACTTTAGACAATAATTATAAATTTTTCTTTTTATTATAATTCTTTTATCTACCGTATTTTTTATCAACCATATTAAAATAAGTTCCTTGCATTACCAAATAAGGATATATTTTACATTTAAGTAATTTTAAATTCGATATTCCGCCCGTTAAAAATATTTTGCTTTTTAAATTATACTTTTCTTTTATATTTTTTTTAATTTCATTAACTCCATAATTTACGCTTCCAATCGTATTATATATTGCTCCCGACATAATTCCGTCTTTAGTATTATTATTTAAAGGATTAGGAATCGATTCTATAGGACCAATTTCATGGTAAGGCAAAGAAGTTCTGCTCGATAAAGCTTTATAACTCGTTTTTGTTCCGCTCATTATCATTCCGCCTAAAAATATAAAATCCGAAGTCATGACGCTTATAGTAGTTGCCGTTCCCATATCGACAACTATCGAAGCGTATTTTTCGTTTTTATTATAACCTTCAAAACATATTGAAGCGTATGTTGCAAGAAGTCTATCTATTCCAACCGCGTCTTTAGGCTCGTATAAATTGCCTTTCAATTTTACATCTTTATAAGTTACTCTATAAACATCTTTTTTCAAAACATCCTTTATTGAAGAGACAAATATATCGTTTCTATCAAAACAAACGCTGCTATAAAATACTTTGTCTATCTTGTAATTGTCTTTTACTTCTTTTAATGTCGATAGTATATGCCTTATATTATAACTATTCACATTAAAATATAAAGGATTATGGCTTTTGTCGAATACGGCTAATTTCATTCTCGTATTTCCTATATCGGCTATAAGATACATTTTTTCATTCCTCGTTTTTTATATTATTTTCTTCTAAAAAAAGTCTCGTCTTTTCAATGAGACATTCTTTACTATTTAAATTTGGTTCGTCTAATATTAATTCAAGCAAATAATTTAATATCTTTCCTACAATCGGACTCGGTTTTAAATTAAACTCTTTCATTAAATCGTTTCCGTTGATTTTCAAATCTTTAACCGTTATAGCGTTTTCTTCTTCGATTATCTTATCTATTCTTGCCAATAATTTAGGTATCGCTCTGCTTTCTTTCTCCTTTCTGTTTCCGCTTCCAATTCTGTCCGCTTCTCTTAATTTTAATAAAGGTTTTATATTTTCTACTCCAACCGCTTTCATAAATCTTCTAACCGCTCCGTCAGTCCATTCATCCTGATAATAAAACATATGATGCCTAACCAAAAGAGTGACAAAATCTATTTCCGCATTTGAATATTTTAATCTCTTCATAACTTTTTTAGCGATACTTGAACCTACAACTTCATGATTATAATAAACAGGTTCTTCTTGTTTTGAAACTTTTTTTTGAACCATAGGTTTTGCTATATCATGAAATAAAGCCGATAATCTAACTAATAAAGTTAACTCTTCAGTTTCTAAAGGCTCAACCGCTTGTATAGTATGAAGTATATGATAATAAACATCGTATTTATGAAATCTATTTTGAGAGACTCCAAAACCTTGCATAAGTTCTGGCATTATTAAGTTGAGTATTCCCGTTTTTCTTAATAATTCCAATCCTCTAAAAGGATTATCGGAAACTAAAATTCCGTTAAACTCTTCTCTTATTCTTTCATAAGCTATAGAAGTTAGCATTTCCGTAGAATGACATATTGCATCAAAAGTTTCTTCCTCTATATCAAAATTTAATCTTGTGGCAAATCTTATAGCTCGCATTATTCTTAATCCGTCTTCTGAAAATCTTTCATAAGGATTTCCAACCGAACGAATAATTTTATTTTCAATATCTTTAACTCCGTCAAACATATCTATAAGATTTCCGTCTAAAACATTATAAGCCATCGCGTTAATAGTTAAATCTCTTCTTGGCAAATCGTCCTCAATGCTCGCCGTATATTCCACTTTATCAGGATGTCTTCCATCGCTATAATTACCATCGCTTCTGAAAGTCGTTATTTCTACATGCATATCGTCAAGTATTACTAAAATCGTTCCATGCTTTATTCCCGTAGGCACAGTATATTTAAATATTTTTTGAACATCTTCAGGTTTAGCATTCGTGGCTATATCGTATTCTTTTGGAATAAATCCCATAATAGAATCTCTAACCGAACCGCCTACTAAAAAGCATTGAAACCCTTTCGTATTCAATATTCTCGCTATTTCTTTTATCTGTGCGGGTATATTGTTAAATATTTTCTCCAAATTATAAATCCCTATTAATCTTTTTAACTATATAGTATATACATTTTTACATTAATTACAAATTAATAGAGTAGAAAAGAAAGCTAAAAATCTCTTACTTTTTTGATACCAACGATAAGCTAAAAGCCAACATAACGAAGTCCGCTTAAAGCTAAACATTAACAGTTCAAATTTAAAGTCCAATGGTTATGAGTTTATGCCATTTATTAAATTTTATTAAATTAAGCAACTGGATATTGGCCCCATTAATTTGAAAATATATTAACTTTATTTATATTTTTCATTTAATATATTTAATAAATATATATTAATTAAATTTGATTTTTATTATATATAAA
>ENA-ORSC01000924-ORSC01000924.1-human-gut-metagenome-genome-assembly--contig:-NODE-924-length-21550-cov-5.471924_pt1 | contig 21550 bp, 14 predicted proteins | sample MGYA00242178_ERZ509140 | MGnify/ENA primary metagenome ERZ509140 (study PRJEB26280, sample SAMEA2338681) | human gut metagenome | biome: human gut; feature: human-associated habitat; material: faeces... | reverse complement strand
CGTCTACGAGATTGTATACAATACGATTCTCAAGTCCCATAACAACATCCAGGTTACGCAGTCCGATGTCAGTATCAATCATAACAACCTTTTTATTTAACTGTGCAAGACCTGTACCGATATTTGCTGTGGTTGTGGTCTTGCCCACACCACCCTTTCCTGATGTGATAACGATTACTTCGCTCATGAACTTTCTTCCTCCTACGTTCCTAAATGCTATTTAAAATATTTTTAGTAATTGGTTCGATGTAAATATATCCATCCTTTGCGATGGCTATCTGTGCCTGCTCCTGCACCGGCTTTTCCTTGCGCCTTCCCCTGTGCTTCGGCTGAGGCTCGTCCGGACTCTTCGCAATCAAATCACCAATCTGAATCTGAATCGGCTGCATGTCAAGTGCAAATACAAAACAGCTCCTGTCACCTGTACATCCGGCGTGAACATTGCCCTTTAATGCACCAAGAATAACGATATTGCCCTGAGCTATAATCTTGGCTCCCGGATTGACATCACCTATGATTGTGACCGAAGACTCGCTGGTAATCACCTGGCCTGACCTGAGCGTACCACGGTAAAACTGCTCCGGAACACTGACTGTTGCAACATTCTCGCACTGCTTCTGCACTGCCTCATTAAATGCCTCAACCTGCTCCTTCATAATGGCTTCCTGCTCGGTACCACTCTCCACAATGCACAAAATCTCAATTGTGGTATTTTCCTCAATAGCTGCAATTATCTGCTGCTGTTCATCATCTGAAAGATGCCTTCCCTCAAATGAAATAGCAAGCTTTGCGTTTTTAAAAAAATTGGCGGATGCCTTAAACTTCTCTACAACTGCCTTTATCAAATCAGCAAATGACATATCCGCATCTAAAACTAAATTGATTCCATATTTATTACTCTTTATCGTAACCGACTGTGACATGAGTACCTCCAATATCATTTAATATGAAATTCATTACTCTTAATTATACATTTTTATGTGGCTTCACGCAACCTTTTTCTGTAGGCTTCATTAGGCTATACTGCCCAACAGACCTTTTATAATCTATTTCTGTTCTTATACTTATTTTGTAGAGCTACAATAATCCAGCCGGATTAGGATGTGTTTTAAGATTCCATCGACAACACCTCTTCAAAAGTCCGAACAATATGGGGAATCACAATCCGCTTATCTGGTTGCAAACAATTTTAACAACAGCCGCCGGAACCATAATACTGTTAGCCGCTTAATTGCAACTTTACAGAGAGCTGCATCAACAACCGATTATGTTTATATTAATTATTACCGGAATACCATTAACACCAATCCCCACAAAAGCACTTCTTATGGCACTCTCCATAGAACTAAATGAGCTTTTGCATCAGCCACATCTTCAGCCATAATTGTTAACGTCAAATAGATGGTCTGATACAATCCCTGTTTGACATCATTTACTTTATTCTTGATTACCTTGTTATAGCTTTTTCTCAATGAGTCATATTTGTTGTGTCGCATGCGATACAACACTTTCTCATGAAACTTCTTTTCATCCACATGCTCATTTGCTACCGAATAAGCAAATCTACACGGAATAGTCTTAAGTACCTTATCTATCCCTACGCATCGATACACCTCAATGTACTTTTGAAGGCTTCTTAATCTTTCTTTCAATTCCCATCACACTCCTTTTCCTATGCCCTCTAACTATTACTTGGGGTTTGAAAATGCTAATTACAAAAAAGGATTAAAAATCAATTGTCCGAGCCTTCATACCAATGGGAATAAAGAAATATAACAGGATACGCATAAAGTGACATGGTCTTTATGCAAAAAATCCGCTCTCCTATGTCGTGCGCATTAGGGTTACACCCTAAAACCCAATATCTCAATTTGATCATGCTTTGGCCGTAAGCGTCAAATAAAACAGTGTATAGATTCCTGCACTGGCTTCCGCCCCTTTCGGACTGCCGGAGAACAGCCAGTTCTTTCTGCCGATCACAAAGGGACGGATACAGTTTTCCGCAAGCGAATTACTGATGGAACAATTCCCGTCTTCCAGATAATTCCAAAAACCTTCACGGTTATTTAAGGCGTAATGAAAAGCTTTTGAAAGTTTGGATTTCGGCAGCTCTCCGATGGCACTTTTTTCTGCCCATGACCAAAAAGCCTCGAGAAGCGGTTTCTCGCGGATAAGACGTTCTTTTTTCTTCTGATCAGGAGGGAGCGCCTCCAACTCTGACTCTATGTTAAAGAGTTGATTCAGACGGAGGATTGCTTCCGCAGGTTTTGATGCTTCCGAATTATGGATGTCTTTTGGGAGCGCATCCACGAAAGCCCGGCGCAGATGCGTATAGCAAAGACATCTTTTTACTCCTGAAACTGCATTGTATCCGGAGTAAGCGTCTGTATGGATATAACCTTCATATTCCCTCAGAAACGCTTCCGGATATTTCCCGCTTCGTCCCGGTTCTTTCAGCACCTGTACATGTGTTTCATCGATATGAAGGTATCTCTGTTTCAGAAGTTCCAGCTTCAGACGGTGGACGATGTGTACAAGCCAGTCCCGATAGACAACCAGAAGCCAGTTTGACATAGTCGCTCTGCTTAAACGTAATCCCAAAGCCTCCCATTCTTTTTCCTGTCTGTACAGCGGGATGCTTAATTCAAACTTCTGGTGGATGAGCCAGGTGATGGTAGATGCAGATGCCAGAGAATGCAGGACGGGAGGATATGGCACCGGAGCCTTCTCCATATAAGAAGTTCCGTTTTTCCGGCACGACCTGCATTCATACGTTTCCCGGTAATGGTCAATCACCTTGAGTTTTGCAGGGATAAACTGTACTTCCGTGCGGACGAATTCTTCCCCTACTTTCACCATCGTACTCCCGCAGTTATCGCATATCTGTTCCCTTTCATCTATGGTATGGAGTACTTTGCTGTGAGGGAGATTTTTTACCAGTTCTTCCCGCTGACCGGTGTACTTCCTTTTACGTAGGTGCTTCTCTATCTCAACAAGCTCCGGTTCGTGTGCATCAGGATCCGCACAGGTTTCGATTTCATTAAAAAGAGACATCTGCCCCTCGATTTCGAGAGTAGATGTCTTCTCGGATTTTGTTCCATAAAGTTTACGGGTCAGGAAATCAACCTGCTCTTTCAGGAGCCGGACCTGCTGTTCCAGTTCTTTGATATGATTTTTATACTCCTGTTCCGTAGCTGACATAACCTGAAAACCCTTTCGCTTCGATAGGATTATTATACCATAGAATCGTCAGATTTCCCAGCATTTCTAAGGATTTTCAGTATTTTCAGACTTATGCGGGAGCCATTTCTGAACCGCCTTTGGCTGCTCCGGGTTCAAACCTTCCAGAAGCCAGCGCAGCTGCTGATCAGAAATCTGTTTTGCTTCTTCGCCGGTCCGCGGCCATTGGAGACGTCCGTTTTCGTACCGTTTGTATAAAAGGCAGAAACCGTCTCCCTCGTAATGGACTGCTTTGATCCGGTCAGCCCTCTTTCCACAGAACAGGAATAAGGAATTGCTGTAAGGATCCAGTTTGAAGTTGTACTGGATGATATCCAGCAAGCCATTGAGCTGCTTCCTCATATCGGTGTAGCCGCATCGGATATAGATTTTCTCCACATGGGAAAGCTCTCCTAACATGACTGCACGGCTTTCAGAATGTTTTCCAGCATCTGGGCAGATGTGCCTTCATAAAGTTCCACTGTTATGGATCCGATATGAAGTATGGCTGCAGGAGTGGAACGGGAAATGTTTCTGTCCGGAAGTGAAAGCTCCGCAAACTCAGCCGGGGATTCCGTTAAAGCAGTTGACTGTTGGTCTGTACACATGTGGATGCCGTTTTTCTTGCGGGGCAGTTCTTCCAGGGCAAGCTTTCGAATTTTGGAAAGCCAGTAATAATAACTTTTCAAAGAGATATCGTGTTGTTCACACCAGATCTGATTTGTCAGTCCGGAGGCCCTGCATTGCCGTATTACATCCAGCCAGTATTGAAGTTTCACCTGTTTGTCTGGAGTCAAAGAAGAAAGATCCATAAGCCTGCTCCTTAGATTAGATTTAGAGTTTTTAGAGTCAACTCCCAAAACTCTAATCAATAGTTTACATGCAACAGCCAGAAATTTCGATACACCCTCTTATTGGACGCTTACCAACAATAAACGCTTGCAAAGGAATCTTGGAATTTTAACGCCAATGGAAAAACACGAAAATTACTTGCAAGCTGCATAAAAACTGCCAGCAGATAAATTTCTACTGGCAGGAAAAATTTATATTTTTTCAATTGTCTACTTGACGGGGAGCGGTTCATTTCCCGACAGCCCCTTGCAAGTTAAGCTTTGTTATTTTTTTTTGATGAAGGCTTTTTCATTTGCTGATGCTGGAAGGTCTGGAGTTGTTCCCTTTGGAACCAGACGAACCTCAATTGCCTCGAGACGTTTTGCGTATCCTTCTGTTCCTGAAGATTCTCCATTCTTAGCCCATGCAAGCCATCCATAATCCTGAGCATGAACTCTGTAGTATACATCATAGTTCTTTGCTACATCACCAGACAGTTTGATCTGAATTGCTTCCAGACGTTTACACTGTCCAGTTGTTCCGGATAATGATCCGTTAGATGCCCAATTCTTCTCCCATCCAATATCCTGAACGTGAGATCTGTACTGGATTGAGCTGTTCACTGAAGACGGGAGTTTCATACGGATAGATTCCATACGTTTGCACTCGCCTTCTGTACCTGCCATAGCACCGTCATATACATATGCCTGTGTACCATAGTCCTGTACATGTGTCTGGTATCCGACCAGTCTTGCTTTCATAGCTTCTTTGATAGTACCAATAAGTTCTGGTGCTTTGTCCCCTTTGGTAACCAGCTGAATCCTGATTGCTTCAAGACGGTATCCGTAACCAGCTGTTCCTGCTTCTTCGCCATTCTTAGCCCATCCGAGCCATCCGAAGTTCTCGGCATGTACGCTGTAGTATACGTCATAATTCTTTTCAACTTCACCAGTCAGTTTGATCTGGATTGCTTCCAGACGTTTACACTGTCCTTCTGTACCGGATTTTGCTCCGTCTTTACTCCAGTTCTTTTCCCAACCGATGTCCTGAATATGTGTACGATATTCGATAGATCCAGAAACATCATCTGGTAACTTGATCTGGATTGCTTCCAGACGTTTACACTGTCCTTCTGTACCAGACGTTTGTCCGTCTTTCTTCCAGTCTTTTTCCCAGCCATAATCCTGACCGTGAACTATGTAAGATACGGACATTTTTGTACTCTTTGTAGCTGTAGCTGTAAATTCCTTACCAGTTTCATCTGTGTATTTAGCAGTTGCTTTGTAGATGATCTGACTGTTCTTGTCTTCTTTAACAACATCTGCAGTTACGTCATGAGAATCTTTACAACGGCTGCATACGAATGTTGCAACAGCTGTATATCCTTTTTCTTTATCAGCTGTCCATTTCCATCCGTCTTTTTCTGAGACTTTGTAGTCATGACCGAGAGCTGCTACTTCTTCTGTCTTAGTATCTGTGTAATCTTTGCCTTCAAATGTAACTGTAGCTGTGTAAGTAATCTTACCTGCCTCTGTACATGTTGCGCCATCAGATTTCTCAGTTACTTTTGCATCAACTGTTTCTACATGTTTCTCATCATTTGCACATGTAAATGTTGCTGTTGCTGTGTAAGTGTTGTTTTCACCCTTTGTCCAGTTCCATACAGGAGCACCATACTTATGGCCAAGGGCTTTGAGTGTTTCTGTGTAAGTCTCTGTATAATCTTTACCGTTAAATGATACCTTTGCTGTGTATACCGTCTTACCGTCAGCTTCACATGTTGCTGCTGTTGTTTCTGGTGTAACAGTTGCATCTACTGTCTGAGTATCATCACCACGTTCGCACTTGAATGTTGCTGTAGCAGTCTTATGATCATCAGACCACTTCCATGTCGGCTCGCCATACTTATGACCAAGAGCTGCAATTTCTACCTTCTGGTTATCTGTATAATCTTTGCCGCCAAAGGAAGCTGTTGCTGTGTAAACTGTCTCACCTGCTGTTTCACATGTTGCCGCTGTTGTCTTGTCTGTGATTGCTGCTTTTACTTCCTGAGTATCATCGCCGCGTTCGCATGTAAATACAGCTGTTGCTTCTGTATGGTCATCGTTCCATTTCCATGTTGGCTCACCATACTTATGTTCAAGGGCTGCCAATTCAACTTCATATGTATCTGTTAATGTACCAATTTCTGTCTTACCTTCAGCATCCTTTACTGTTGCTGTTGCTGTATAGACATCTTTACCTTTTTCTGTACATGTTGCAGCTACAGATTTCTCTGTATCTTTAACTGCATCAGCAACTGTAATCTGCTCTGCTTTAGGTTCATCATCACATACAGAACACTTAACACCTGTTACAGATGCTGTATATCCAGTTACATTGCCGTTGTCATCTTTTACTGGTTCCCATGCCCATGTACCTGTGTACTGGTGCTGACCTGCGTCAGATGTCTTCTTATCAGATGCAGTATATCTGTAACCATCATCTGTCTTACCTGTTGCTTTGTAAGTAGATGTTACACCCTGATCACATGTACCAGTGTGACTAACAAGTTTAGCCGTTGCAGTTACTTTTTCTGCAAGAGCTTTCTCAATAGAATCTCTGTTAGCTTTGTTTGTTGCATTTTCATCTGATTCAAGGAGACAATCCAGTTTATTGATCTGATTTGCACAAGTTTCACATTTCAGATTCTGGAATGTAACGCTTGTGTGATCATCTCTCCACTCAGCATCTGTTGCTGTGTAAGCATGTCCTTCTGCTGCGTTCTTCTGAGCTTCATCCCAGATAGCTTTTCTTTTCTCGTATGTAGAATTAGCCTGTTCATATTTGGACTTAACAGGTTCTGTAATACAAGCACCGCACTCTGGGCAAACATAGTTGTCTGCTTCATTCCAATTGCCATTATCATCTTTTGTATAATATGTTTCATGGAACTTGATGTAATGATGCTCGTGTGCTGTACCTTCTTCTTCAACACGTGTACCGTCTTTAATCAGGCCGCAGTCAGAACAACGTTCTTCTGTAAATGCGTTGCGTCCGCATGTTGCAGGTACAGAAACTGTCTTATAGTTATGAGAATCACCTGTCAAAGTCTTCAAATCAACTGTATCAACAAAGTTTGCAGACCACATGAACTCGTCATTATCATTGCTCTGACTGCCCATGAACTGCTGATACTTCTTGTAGTTTGTATAAGTCGGATTGTAATCTGTCTCTTCGAATTCATAACCGTAGCTGGAATGGTCAAGCAGTTTGCTCTTACCTGAAATGAACGCGAAGTTTGTACCGATTGAAACAACCAGTTTGTCACCCTTCACAGTCAGACCTGCGATTGGATGATTTGTGACAGTGAAATCTGCACTCTTTTCATCTGTTGTTGTAAACGCCATACCGCCAAACAACTTTGTATTATCACGTTTTGCAGATACTGTATTGTATTCCTTCACAACGGCTACTGCACCGTCTGCAGGATTGTAGGAAACGATATCGTTGGATACGTTGAAGTAAATCTTACCATCTGTATACAGTGCTGCTGTCAGACCGATGGATGGGTAAATGCTCTGTTCATCCACAAACTGTGCATACAGTTTGGTCAGAAGATCATTCTTCTCCATCTTACCGTCTTTGTTCAGAACGCTTACAAATGTATCGTCATCATCGTCGTTTTCCTTGTCTGTGAAATTAATCAGTGTCTCATAATCGCTGTCGCCATCGCCTGTATCCTTATTTGTCAGTTTATGACGAACAATCTTGTACTCTGCAGCCTTCTGGCTCTGATTCATGCTTGTACTGTTTACTCTGTCAAACAAGTCTGTAGAATCATACATGTAGTACGCATAACCGTCTGCATAGTAAACATTACTTGCGGCACGCGCCATCCATGCTTTTTCATATGTTGTATCTGTTGCTTCATTCTGATAAAGTGATCTTAAAACACTAAAGTTATCCTGATACAATTTTCTTGCATCTGTATCGCTGAACAGGAAGAAGACATGGTTCATATCACCATCTGTCTCGACACGGTCACGACTCATAACTTCTGTGTAGACATCTGTATAACAAGGGTCTACATAGTACCACTGACCATCCACCTTGACTGCATTCCAGTAATGGTCGGAACCGAAGTCTTCCTGTTCTTCGCCATACATTGTAACGTTGGACTGGAAGGAAATTCTTACAAGGTCAACTGTGTAGCCTGCATTGATATCCAGTGTCTTACCATCTGAACCATAGTACAGTTCTTTGGCTGTCTTCCAGTTGGAGCTGTCATAGCCTGCATTCTTATCTTTCAGATAAATATCCTTATCCAGACACTGTACAAGGTATGTGAAAGCTTTGGAATAACCAAGACATACGGATGTACCCATACCGAATGCACCAAACTGAGTACCTTCCCAATAGTTGATGACACCAGTTGTCATACCAGTTGCAGCCTGCTCTGCGTAGATTGGTATAGCATCATTGGCTGTTGTGTCATTTACCCCATCCTGATCCAAATCGACAACTTTCTCAGTGGCCATTGCGCCCTGTGTCATCTGCTCAACAGTATACTTTTCATCCGGTTTACTTGGGTCCTGAGCAACACCTTTTTCTTCAGCTTCTTTAACCTGAGCATCTGCTCCCTGCTTGATCTGATCTGCTGTTTCATCACCAAAGTTCGATCTTACAAATGCATCTGGATCCTTCTCAATAGTTTCCTTGTTTTCATTAACATAAGTCTCTGCCTTATTTTTGGCTTCTGTCTTCTCATCTTCCGTAGCTTCGTCCTCAGACTTACCTAAAAGCTGCTGATATTTGATATTCTGAATCGCACCTTCATAATATTTATTACGGATATTATTTACAATTCCTGCATAAATCTGATCATGGAAATTCTTTGTAAGAGAATCTGTATAATCAGCTTTGATTGCATCACAAACATCCTTTTCATGTTCCTGCTTCTGAGGATTCTTAGCAACCATCGGCTTCTCATTCTCTGCTTTTCCAGAGTTCATGATATAAGACATGTCGAATGTATTGTTATGGGCCAGCCAGTCATTCAGAACAAGCAGCTTCTGTGCCTTTGTCTGTGCACCTGATGCTGTAACTGCAGCAAGAGCTTCATCTCTTGCATTTGTTACATCTGGACCATAATACTTAATACCTAACTTATCACCATATGTGAAAGTAGAGATCATACCTGTCAGGTCATCGTAGCTCACCTTGCCATCTCTGATATCCTGAACAGATTTGCCGTCTAAGGCAAGCATCTGACCAAGGATACCAAGACCATCTGTATCATCGTTGAAATCCAGAAAGAATGGATTCTGAACACCGAGTACATTAGCATTGGCTGACCACTGATTCAGATACTGCTGATACATACCAACAACTGTATTAATCTGGTCTTCTGTCAGCTGCTTGGTTTCAGCCTGTTCATCTGCTTCATACAGGTCTGCTGTGCTGATATTAGATTCATTGGATTCTGTGCCGGCTTCTCCGCCAACCATTTCGAGATCCCCCAATGCTTCACGCAGGCTCTGGATTGCCGGATCTTCTTCATCAATCTCCACGTCCTTTGTCAACTGTTCTGCAACAGCTGCATTGGCACCCTCGAACTGGATGACTGGTGTCTGTATTGTAATACCTGAAATAGTTACTTTATTTTCATCAGTATCTGTGTTTGAAGAATCAGTAGTTGCTTCTGTTGCATCATCTTCTGTCACAGAATCTTCTGTTGCTGGATCTTCTGTTGCTGGATCTTCTGTTGCTGGATCTTCTGCCTCATTTGTATTGGTGTTATCCTGCACGGCTTCTGTAGTATTTTCCTGCACTGCTGGTGTTTCTTCATGTGCAGGCTCTGCAAGAACTCTTGAAGGCACTACACTGAATACCATTATAGTAGAGAGGAATAAACTCAAAAGCATTTTACTTCTCTTTTTCATAATGTCTACCCTTCCTTTCGTGTTTGTATTAGATAATTCATATTATGTTTTTTGTTTGCCCCCACCTCATTTCCATTGTATTTTATTTATACTCCACCCTCTATTATATGCTACTGTAATTCGTATTTTGCATATATTTTTGCATATAATATAATAATTAGGTATTTACTTTAATATATCACTGCTAACTGTTTTGTTCAAGACATACTGACGTTTTTTAGCACAAAAACACATCGAAAAGTCTGGTTTTCAGGTTTCTGGCATGTATAAACGTAATAAAGAAATTCCCCCGTATCTTATGATTTGTTAAAATACGGGGAATCATCAAGTTTTTTCTTACTTATTTATATAGAATTTACATATTGATGCGACAGAGGAGTCTTTTTTAGTTCAGTTCCTCAAGAATTGCTGCTGTGAGTTCTTTTCTGTTTGTCTTGAAGTGGAAATACGGTCTTTCCTTGATTACGCGGATGTCTACCGGATATTCATATTCTTCCAGTACATCTGCAAGACCTGCTTTTACTTCATCCAGACTCTTTGTTTCATCAAGGATTACAAAGAAATATGGAAGGAAATATCCTTCATGATCCTGATCTGGTACAAAGCAGAAGAATCCATCTTCTACACCAGCTACACGTACTGCTTTTGTCTCCATTCTCATCATGTAAAGTTCTCCGCCACCGAAACGCTTTGTTGTTCCACGTCCAAGAATGTATACAATTCCGTGTTCATTGATGTAAGCTTTATCTCCCGTATGTAACCAGCAGTTCCCATCTGGATGATTGATCAGTGTTCTTTCAGTAAGTTCATCACCTCTCCATCCCGCATAGTGGAGCATCATAGCAGGACCCGTCATACATAATTCTCCGATTTCTCCATAATTCAGTTCTTCCAGATCCTCTGAGAATACTGCCATAGTTGTTGCCGGCATTGGCATTCCGACGCATCCGTCTACCAGCGGGAACATCGGATTTGGAAGTGTAAAGTTTGAACATCCTTCACTCTGACCATATCCGGCACTTAAAGTTGCTTTAACATTATGCTTATGGAAGAATGCTTCTACTTCTTGTGTTTTCCTTTCGTTCATTGCTTCAGCTCCGGTTCCGATACTTCTTAGATGAGACATATCGTAATCTTCCGGAATTCTGTCACTCTTCATAAGCATTTCACAGAACATTGGAATCAGTGCCCAGAAGTTTGGCTTCTGCTCCATAAATGCGATATCAATATATTCCAGCGGACAGAATGGATCAAGTACCATAATCAGTCCTGCTGACAATGGGAAGATTGCCATTGATACAGTTACTGCAATCAGTGCAGGTGGTAAGATTGGCAGCCACCATTTTTCCGGTACATCTGACGGCGGAATAAAGATGGACATCTGGAATGCAGTTGCTACTATATTAGAAGAAGAATGAATAACTAATTTAGAGATTCCTGTGGATCCGCTTGTATATGCGCCAAATACTGGTCTGTTCACATCTTCTTGTGCCATATAGTCTTCTGTATAATCTTTCCCAAGTGCCAGGAACTCGTCCCATGTAAGATCTCCTTCTGTTGTCTCTATCGCACCGGTATATCTGGATGCAATTTCTTTTTCAACATAGTCCGGGACAGATTTTCTATCTGCATAATCATATGGAGAAACCTTAATTACACGCTTCATTGGTGTCGTTGCACGGAACAGATCTTCATCTGACTTTGATGTATAATCCATGACAAATGCTGTCTCTGATTTTGATTTTCTGATTGCAAAACATAATTCTTCTGGAATGTCATCTCTGCAGATAATTGCAGCTCCGATTCTTTCTGCTGCGATCAGAAGGATAAAATGTGCCGGAACACTTTGCAGAAATACAGGAATTCTGTTTCCTTCACCAAATCCAAGTATCTTTAAAGATTTTGCTGCTTTATCAACTTCTCCCCAGAATTCTTTCCATGTAATTTTGTTTCCGTAATATTCAAATGCAATTTTATTTTCGTCTGGATTTTTTGCTCTTAAAAACGTTTCAACAGTTATTGTTGGCACTTCAACGTTGCGCAGTGCTTCTGGATAAAACTGTAACCATGGTTTATCAACGCTCGCTTTTCCAGTTAATGTTGCTCCTGTATTTTCCATAATTATTTACTTCCTTTTCCGATTATTTATTTGTTTTATAATGACGATTCGTATTCTATCATGGATATTTTTCCTTTTCAATAGAAGTGGTGAATTTGGCATATTGAATCAAACAAATCAACTAATTCATTTTTTTCAGGATTTCATTCAATAGGAAATTTTTTGTATAAATGTTCTTGTTTTCTTATTTTGTATGCAGTACACTAAAATTATAATAGAAGAGAGGGGCTTTTGATTATTATGAAAGAAAAAAACAGATTCAGTGTTCTGTTAGAGCATCTGACATCTATGGCCAATTTAAAAAATTATGTACTTGCCAAAGCTGTGCAGTATGATGAATCTTATATAAGCAAATGGATTAGTGGAAAATCACTTCCAACAGAAAAAAATCACAAAATTATTTTGCAGAATATCAGCCAGTGTATTGTTGAGGCTCTGACTGATGATAACCGGGACACTTTTTTAGAAGAATATCAAATTTCTGACGTTTCGAATCTTCAGAAAGCGATTTACGATCATCTCGAATCTGAATATACATATGTAAAAGAACTTCAGGTAACAACTGGTTCTAAAGTGGCTACTAAAATTTCATATTATCCGGAACTTACACTGGATCAGTTTATCTTTAAAATGAAACATCCATCACTCCGTAAAGTACAGTCGCTAAATATTTATGCTATGGTAGATATTCTGAATGTAGACACGAATTATCAGCTTTTAATTGCTGAATTTAACAGCATGCACAATGACATAGGACTTGTGCTTCCAGGAGTTCATTTTTCTTTAATGATTGATTTGGAATCGTCTTCAGATAATCCGGTTTATACGGCTGGTTTCCTGATGAATTTGCTTTCAAATCTTTCGAATATTGATTTTAATCTTTATTGCGGAACACAGGCACAGAAAAAAATGGTTTTTGCGATTAAAGATATTTATTCGCTTTCAGGTATGTTAGTTGATCAGAACCATTGTCTTGCTGTTACAACAATTGAAGATTCGTCTCTTTCAACGGAACTTTATTACAAATTAAAATTACTTTGCAGCAAAGAAACATTGCTTATTCGACGGACATCTATTCCTGAAATGATTCGTACTTACGAATATGAGCATTCACTGTTTGCCCGGAATTCTTCTTGTCTGCTTGGACATTTTACAGAACATTTTCTTCCAACTGATTTACATAATGAGCTGCTTGATAAGTATGGCTCTTTTATAGGAAAGACATACAGACCTGTACTTCAAAAAATGCATTCTCTGGTATCGCAGATACTTGCTGTTACACCGATAAGAGCACTGATTTATGCTTCTGCATTTACAGATTTTACAGTTACTGGCGAATTGGATTTCTATGGTTATCGAATTCAGCTTTCGCCGGAACAGCGTCTTCATTTTTTTAAGCATATGAAACATCTGCATGAAATTTCAAATGCGCTTCAGATTAAGATTTTGCCGAATGGTTTGCTGTCTGATTACCAGCATATCCCAAGACCGACACTGTTTTTTGCAGATGAGTTTTCTTATTTGCGTTTTAGGAGAAATACACCGTATTACAATATCTGTATTCCGAACAAAATTAGTTTGAATCGAATTTTTTCGGCCTTTTACGATACCGTTTGGGAGTTTGAATCCTGTATTGCACCGGATGCATATCTTACTCATGCAATCCATTCTGTAGAAATTTTGCAATCAGATGCTTCAGGTGATGTGCACAATTAAGAGAAGTCAAGTGGGCTGTTGCAAAATAGATGAGTAATCATCTATGGAGCAATAGCTCCATTTTTATGTCCAAAAGCAGAAAACGGACTCCGAAGAGCCCGCAATCCATGGTATAATTAAGTATGACCAAATACATAAAATACCATAAAAATTATACCGAATTCGGCGAGCCTTATCAACTGGTTTTGCCATTAAATTTGGAAGGTCTGGTTCCTGATGATGATTCTGTCCGACTGCTGAGCCACGAATTGGAGGATTTAGATTACAGTTTACTGTATCAGGCGTACTCTACCAAAGGCAGAAATCCGGCAGTGGACCCAAAGACCATGTTCAAGATCCTGACCTATGCTTATTCCCAAAATATTTATTCTTGCAGAAAGATTGAAACCGCTTGTAAACGTGATATTAACTTTATGTAGCTGCTTGCTGGTCAGAAAGCACCGGATCACAGCACGATTGCAAGGTTCCGTACTGGATTTTTGGCAGACACCTGCGAAGCCCTGTTTTATCAGATGGTACGTCGCTTGGAACGAATGGGAAGAAAATATGTTTCTGAAAATACAGGAGGCGGTCACCCTACTGAACCAAGAGTACCTACAGGCTGTCCGTATAAAGAACGATGTTCCCGTGCTAAAGGGAATAAACGTCTGTACATCTCCAAAAGTTTCTTAGAGAAGCGTCAGGAATCCTATGAAAATATCCTGAGTGAAAAGGGGATCTTATACCGGATGAATCGCTCGATATGATGCTGGGATCCTTTCAATTACTACTGGGGATGCCGAAATTTGCTATTCGTGCGACAGCCTCTTTTCTCTTTCAGGCTGCCTGTAACCGTATTTTTTCAGAAGCGGTACGGTTTTTGGCATTATTTTCCATATTTTCGCGGCTGGTCGGAAATACCTGCGAGGTAATCGAGACTGCAGTCGTACGTCTTTGCCAGCAGCATCAGCGAGTCCAACGGGATCTCACGAATGCCTTTCTCATACCGGTTGTAGGTGTCCAGATGGCTGAAAATCTTCCGCGCCGGCGTTTCTTCTATTTTTCTGTACATGAATGAACTTCTTTTTCCTGTCCTGCTTCGTCTGCGGCTGCCACACTGACCCGGCCACGGCTGCAGCAGATGATCGTCTTTTTCGTCCGATCAATCGCATCGCTGGTCTCAATTTCTTCTGTCTTCATCGCAAGCGCCCCCGGAATGGCTCCGTGGGAAATCTCTACTGCGTCGCGGATATCCACGATCTGATAGCTCGACGGATCGAGTTCTTTTAATTCTTTTATTGAAATACTGGTACTCATGTAAATTTTCCTTTTCTTTCTTCTTTTGATTTACTTTTTGCGGATGTCTGCCATCGTATTCAACAACAGTTCCCGTTTCCAGAACACCAGGCCTGCACTTGCGAACAGAATCGCATACCGCAGGATCCTGTATGGGAACAGCAGATTGCAGATTACGCTTACTCCAATCAGAAATGCGGAACATGCCAGCAGAAATCCGGCATCCATCAGGTTTTCCTCAATACCTTCTGCCACCAGAATCCGTTTGCTCACCACATAGTGTCCAACCGAATACAGAATATAGCATGCCAGCGTCGTGTAACCGGCTGCAACATAACCGAAAATACGGATAAAAATAAAGTTCAGCACTACGTTGGCTACCGCTGCCGCCCGTGCCTGAATCGAAAGAGAGCGGTATTTTGAAGTAATGTTCATGAAAGAACTCCCTGCTTTCAAATTATTTGCGAGTTTTTGACGATTCAGAGCCATGCGAAATGGAAGAAAAATTGCGAATCATGGTTACATGAATGAGCTATTTTTGTGGAATTTCATATAGCGAGAAGCAACATCGAGATGCAGCGTAAGCGGAATCAAGATGGGGTTCTGAATCGTTATGTGTATTTTATGATACCAGCTCTTACATAAAGGTTAGTTTTTATCTGTCTGCGGAGTTTTCTTACATTCCAGTTGCATTTCATACACTCTGTTTCGTAAAAAAATCGTTCAAACGCATCATTTAATACCATAATTTCTCGAATATGTGAAAAAGATAAGTTATTAACTAAAACATCTGGATCTGTTACAAATTCGTTCGACACTGTCGAACTTTTTCCAAAATCTGGTAATTTAAATTCGCTCGACACTGTCGAACCAATTTGAGGATATACTTTATAAAACTGTCTACAAGCCTTAAAAAGCGTATAATTCATTCCTTTTTGATCAATTTGCTTTTCCAGATTTTTCAAAAGATGAGAACCATATTCTGCTCTGTCGCTGCCATCTTGTTCGTATTCAACTATATAATAACCAATCGCCCAATTGCGCAATGTCATGAGCTGATTTACAGCTGATTTACAGCACTTTTTGCTGCTGAACTTGCTTTATCATTTATTTGCTTAATACTATCTGCAAGCAGTTCAAATTCCATTGCATTACCTCCAATACATTGTCCTAAGACTGTTATAAATTCGCATAGACACAGTATACCACAGCTCCTGTGTCTATGCGATTTCTTTGGCCAACTTGACCAAAAGTTCTCTCATATGTTGACAGCAGGCACCCGTAGCCGTGCTTTTCAGCACGAAGAAAGGCCCTGACTCTCCAAAATCATTATTTGGAAAATCAGAGCCTTCCGGCTTGGAAATAGCCTAGCACGGCTACCCCTACAGTAAACATATGCAATTACTCAAAATACTAATAATTATGGTAAAATACTAAAAAGGCTCACCAGAACACACACAATATTCTCTAGTGAACCTTTTTATTCAATAAGCTCAAATCTAGTTTAGTGCACGCACCGCCCTAGTAAAAACCTCAAACGATTTTTGTTCTGTAATGAATATTATATCAATTAGTGAATCCCATGTCAACGATTCGTTTTAGAATTTGATTTTACTGTGAAGAAAGTCACATATTATATACGGTGGTGTTGGTTTGCTGGAAAAAAGCGCAAATAAGGTCAAATATACAAGCGTTGCTATATGATCTAGAAGAGAAAAACGTTGTTAGGGTCAAAAAGTTTACTACTGTTGTATGGCTCAGAGAAGAAAATCGCAAATAGGGTCAAACACATGAGTGATATTGTATGCCCCAGAAGACGAAAAATGTAATCCAAGTCAAAAAATGTTCCCCACAGTCTCCTGATTTCTCCCAAATTTTACTTAACTTTTACACAAATAGGAATTGGATTATACAATGCGGTGTTAAAGTTAAGGAAAATGAAGGAGAAAAGAGGAAAATACTTATGAACGAGACGGCGAAAATTATATTTGGTTTGGTGGGTGGACTCGCAATGTTTCTTTTTGGAATGAATTCCATGAGTGATGCATTGCAGAAGGCTGCTGGGGAAAAGATGAAAAAAGTTCTTAGTTTTCTGACAAAAAATCCGTTGATGGGTGCGCTTGCAGGAGCACTTGTTACGGCGGTTCTGCAGAGCAGTTCGGCGACGACGGTTATGGTGATCGGATTTGTAAGCGCGGGACTTATGAGCCTGCCGCAGGCGATATCCGTTATCTTTGGCGCGAATATTGGGACGACCATGACAGCACAGCTGATGGCATTTAAAATCAGCAATTACATTTATCCCATCATATTTATCGGATTTATGCTTCAGTTTTTAGGAAAAAAGGAAAAAGTAAAAAATATCGGAATGGTCATTTTGTCATTTGGATTGCTCTTTGAAGGAATTGAGATCATGGGAAGTGTTATGAAACCGCTGGCAAATAGTCCGATCTTTGTGGATATGATGGTTCAGGTAAAACATATTCCGGTGCTTGGCGTGATCTTGGGCGCCGTGATGACGCTGGTTGTGCAGAGCAGCTCGGCGACGATCGCGGTCCTTCAAAACTTCGCATCGCAGCCAATGCCGGATGGCGTGACAAGTGTAATAGGACTCACCGGAGCGATTCCAATCCTGCTTGGCGACAACATCGGAACGACTATTACGGCTCTGTTAGCTTCGATCGGACAGTCGAAAAACGCCAAAAGGACGGCGATCGTGCATAGTATATTTAATATAAGCGGAAGTATTGTTTTTGTATTTATCATTCCGTTATTTGCTAAATTTGTACAGTTTATATCGCCCAAAGGAAATGAAGTGGATGTCATTTCAAGACAGATTGCCAATGCGCATACCGCATTCAATGTATTTTGTACGGTTATTTGGCTGCCACTTATCCCGGTTATGGTGAAAATTGTCACCACAATCATTCGCGGAAAGGATAAGACAGTAGTAATGGACCAGGCACCGCAGTATCTCGACGACAAAATGATCGGCAAACCGCTGCCGGCGATGTATCTTGTGTCGGAGGAAATGAAACGTTTGGCAAATTACAGCGAGATGATGGTAAGTGCATTGAAAGACAGCATCAGCGGCGTGGGCGGAAGTTATGCGAGACAGCAGTATGAAAATGCGTACCAGACTGTAAAAGAACTTCAGGAGTGTATTTCCGTATACATTACCAAGTTGTTTTCGAGTGGAATGCTCACGGAGCAGCAGTCGGAGCAGACCGCAGGATTTCTGTTTGTGACAAATAATATTGATCGCATCGCAGACCGGTGTGCGGATATTGCGGCAGCGAGTGATGACATGCAGCTGCAGGGAAAAGACCTTTCGGATAAGGCAGTCACAGAACTTCGCCAATGCATTGAAATTGCACAGAATCTGTTTACGGAGTCGATGGATTCGGTGATCAATGGGGATTCTTCGGAGGCGGAAATTGTCATTAAAAACCGCAGTAAGATGCGAAAGGCGCAGAAGAAAAATACGAAAGCGCATTTGAATCGTGTGGAAAAGAAAATCTGCGATCCGGCATTGACACAGGCGTATTCAAGCATTCTCTACAATCTGGATCGTGTGGCAGATAACTGTGTCGGCATTGCGGAGGAGACGATGGATGGTGTCGTATTTGTCAAACTGGAAGAAGAGCAGATGGAAGAAATGAAACTGGAATTGGAGGCAGCCGTATGATCTTCACGCTGGGAGCATGCCTGCAGGAACAGAAAAAGACAGATTTACCGGAACTCGGGGAGGACATGCCTTCCCGGGTTTTTGTGACGACAGAAGCGGGCGCAAAGGCTGCATTGGAACAGGCGCAGATGCGCTATGAAGGGGAAGTGCAGCTTTCGGACATCGGATTCTGCAAGGTGGAAAACCAGCAGGAGTGCATGATTGGGTCGTTTTATATCCCGAAACTTCTTGATCTTTTGGGAAAACGGTACGCTATTCTTTTCTTTGTCAACGAGAAAAACATCGTGCTTGTGGATAACAGCGATTTTTCGTATCGTTTGATCCGACGCATTCAGCGGAAAAACAGGAATCGCGAAATGACGAAGGAAAAATTCCTTTATTATTACATTACGGAATTTATTCACCGCGATCTCGAATTATTGGTTCAGTATGAAAAACGCTTAATGGAGATGGAAGAGCGCATATCGGAAGGGCATGCGGCACATTTTCTCAGCGATTTTTCGCCGGTCCGCAAAGAACTTTTGACGCTCCGCAGTTATTACGATGAGCTTATGGATTTCGGACGGGAATTGGAGACCAATGAGAATGGTTTTTTTGCCAAAAAACAGACAAAATATTTTGGCACTGTGACGGACCGCGCCGACCGGCTTATGTCAAAGACGGTGCATCTTCTCGAATACGCCGGACAGGTTCGGGACGCCTATCAGGGTTATGTCGATGCCAGGCAGAATGCCAATATGCAGTTTTTGACTGTGATATCGACCATTTTCTTCCCCCTCACACTCATCACGGGATGGTATGGCATGAATTTCCAAAATATGCCGGAATTGCAGAGCGGGTATCCCGGCGTGATCTTTGCCAGCGTGCTTGTTGTGTTGCTATTGATCCTTTATTTTAAAAGAAAGAAGATGTTGTGAAAAAATTTTGATTTTCTGCATATACTTGGTAAAAAAGCCGGGAGGCAGACTTGTGACTTGTACAGAAGCGATTTACTCGGAACAGGTATTGGATTATATTGTCTCTTCATATATCCGAGAAGAGACGTTGGTGGAGAGATACCAGCCCACGTGTTACAGCCGGATCGGCGGCGGTGGAACGATTGTATACCGAGAGGAAAACAGGATTGACAGTCAGACGATCAATCAATTTGGCTACGGCACCGTGCCGCACGTATATGGGCTTATGGGATATGAAGCATTGGAGGCTGCCGGCGTGATGCAGATTCGCAGGCAGCCGTATTTGGATTTTTACGGACAGGGTGTGATCGTGGGATTTGTTGATACGGGCATTGATTTTACGCATGAGGCATTCCGTAATGCCGATGGAACGACGCGCATTCATTCGATCTGGGATCAGACGATCCGCGAGGGCGGCCCGTCCCAGTTTGATTATGGCCGTGTGTTTTCGGAGCAGGAGATCAATGAGGCGTTAAAACGGGAACAGCCATCTTCCTATTTGCCGACGCGCGATGATATCGGTCATGGAACATTTTTGGCAGGCGTGGCAGCAGGCAACGAAATCCCAGGTAAGGAATTTTCGGGCATTGCACCACTTTCTCAGATTATTGTTGTCAAATGCAAAGAGGCGAAAAACAGTTACCGCGAATATTACCGCGTGCCGTCAAAAGTTCCCTGTTATCAGGAAAATGATATTATGGCAGGAATTATGTATATTCTGCAAGTGGCGTATTCTCTGGGGCGACCGGTCTCAATCTGCGTCGGCATGGGGAGTAATCTTGGAAATCATGACGGAGCCTCTCCGCTCTGTCATCTCATCGACATCAATAATATGGCGGGGGCAAGTATCGTCGCCTGCGCCGGAAATGAAGGTCCCGTCGGGCATCATTATGAAATTACCAAAAAGGAAGAAGAAATTCAGATCGACGTTGCGAGAGCGAGTCTTGGATTTGTCTGCGAATTGTGGTGGCAGACTCCCGGAAGTGTGTCGTTTGATGTGATTTCGCCGGGAGGAAGTTCGTTGGGACTAACCCGGGCAGAAGATGGTTTGCAGCGGCAGAAACGGTTTCCCATCGAAAATACAAATCTTGAAATCCGAACCGGCCGCGTGCAGGGGCAGACGAGGGATCAAGTGATCTTATTCCGCTTCGAGGACACGAAGCCGGGTGTGTGGAAAATTATCGTTACTTCCCGGCAGGAGTATCCGCACTACCATATGTGGCTTCCTATCACCCAATTTTTGGAAGGCGAAACGGTGTTTACCCGCCCCAATCCGGACACGACAATCTGCGAACCCGGAAACGCCAGAAATGCGATTACAATTTCTGCTTACAACCCGGTCAATAATGCCTTTTATGCGCAGGCAAGCCGGGGATTCACGCCGAATGGCATTATCAAACCGGATGTGACGGCACCGGGCGTCGAAATCTTTGGTCCTTATCCCCGTGAACAATACGGCACAATGACCGGAACCAGCGTCGCCGCCGCTGTCACGACCGGCATCGCCGCACTCTTTTTACAGCAGTTTAGTGTCGCTGAACTCAACGGAAACATCGTGCCGGAACTCTTGATCCGGGGAGCCACTCCGCGAGGCGAGGAGTATCCGAGCCGGGAGTGGGGATATGGGACGGTGGATGCGTATGCGAGTATTACTTTTGAGTGAGGGGACCATCGGTTTTCGCCTCGGGATCCGCTCGCGCTTAGAGAACGCACGCAGCGGTGCATGAGGGCGCGAAGTACGCCCTCTATGCACCGGCGGCGTTCTAAATCCCTCACGAAAACCGATGGTCCCCCATAGAACTAAGGGGGCACCCCGGAGGGG
>ENA-ORSC01000913-ORSC01000913.1-human-gut-metagenome-genome-assembly--contig:-NODE-913-length-21716-cov-4.999123_pt1 | contig 21716 bp, 19 predicted proteins | sample MGYA00242178_ERZ509140 | MGnify/ENA primary metagenome ERZ509140 (study PRJEB26280, sample SAMEA2338681) | human gut metagenome | biome: human gut; feature: human-associated habitat; material: faeces... | reverse complement strand
TTAAAATTATACAATATATTAAAAATAAGTCAAGCGTTTTATATAATTTATAATAATTTTATTCGCTTTAACGATTATAATTATAATATTTCTAAAAATAAATGTCAACCGTTTTTATTGACTAATTATAGTTTATAATTATAATAAATAATAAAATTAAATCGCATAAAATAAAGTTTGTCGAATATATTATACTTTATAAATCGATAAAAAAGTTTATTAAATATATTTGGAGGAAAAATAATTTGGACGCTTATAAAATCAACGATATTGAAGAAATTATAAAAAATAATTCTTATCTTGGAAGAGGCATAATAATTGGCAAAAGCAATGACGGAAAAAATGCCGTTTGCTCTTATTTTATTATGGGAAGAAGTTCAAATAGTAGAAATCGTATTTTTTCTTTTAAGGATAATGTTTTATATACCGAGCCTTTAGATAAAAATAAAACTGTAAATCCCGAACTTATAATTTACGCTGCATTAAGAGAGTATAAAAATAAACTTATTATAACCAACGGTAATCAAACCGATACGATATTTAACGGATTAAAAGATAAAATAAGTTTTGAAGAATCTTTAAAAAGTAGAAAATTTGAGCCTGATTCTCCGCATTTTACTCCAAGAATAAGCGGGCTATTATGTTTTAAAGACAATGATTTTGATTACAAAATAAGCATTCTAAAAAGCGCAAATAAAGAAGGCGAGGCTTGTTATAGATATACTTTCGATTATGAATCCGTATGCGGAATTGGGCATTTTATACATACTTATTTGCAAGACAATAATCCTCTTCCTTCATTTTACGGCGAGCCAAAAAAAATAGAAATTTTAAACGATATTGACGAGTTTACAAATAAAATTTGGCAATCATTAAACGAAGATAATAAAATATCTATATTTTCGCGTTATACGAATTTAAAAACGGGAGAAAAAATCGATAGAATTATTAATAAATATAAATTATAAGGAGCATACAAAATGAAAGAATTTCAATTAAAATACGGATGCAATCCAAATCAAAAACCTGCAAAAATTTTTATGAAAGAAGAAGGCGAACTTCCAATAAAAATATTAAACGGAAATCCTGGATATATAAATTTTATGGACGCTTTTAACGGTTGGCAACTTGTTAAAGAACTTAAAGAAGCTATTGGACTTCCTTCGGCTACTTCTTTTAAGCATGTAAGTCCTACATCCGCGGCGGTTGGCTCACCTCTTTCAAATAAATTAAAAAAAATATATTTCTATGACGATATTGACGAATTAAACGATTCTCCTATTGCCTGCGCTTATGCAAGAGCGAGAGGAACTGATAGAATGTCTTCTTTTGGCGATTGGATAGCTCTTTCCGATAAATGCGATAAAACTACCGCGAAATTAATCGCGCGGGAAGTTTCAGACGGAATAATAGCGCCCGAATATACTAAAGAAGCTCTTGAAATTTTAAAATCTAAAAGAAACGGAAATTATAATATTATAACTATCGATAAAAATTATATTCCTTCTAAAAAAGAAAATAGAGATATTTTTGGAATAACTTTTGAACAAGAAAGAAACAATTTTAAAATAGATAAAAATTTACTTTCTAATATCGTGACGGAAAATAAAAATTTAACTGAAAATGCAATAAGAGATATTATAATATCGCTTATAACTCTTAAATATACTCAATCAAATTCTGTTTGCTACGCTTACGATGGACAGGCTATAGGAGTTGGAGCGGGACAACAATCTCGAATTCATTGCGTTCGTCTTGCGGGAGATAAAGCTAACACTTGGTTTTTAAGAGGGCATGAAAAAGTTTTAAATCTTTCTTTTAAAGATTCTTTAAGTAGAGCTGAAAGAGATAATATTATAGACGGATATATTAATAAAAATGAAGAGGATGTTTGCGAAGAAGGAATTTGGCAAAAATACTTTGACAAAAAACCAGAAAAGTTTACCGAAAAAGAAATAAAAGAATATCTTTTGGAAATAGACGAAGTTTCTTTAGGTTCAGATGCATTTTTTCCTTTTTACGATAATATAGATAGAGCAAAAAAAAGCGGAGTAAAATATATAGCTCAACCAGGCGGTTCTTTAAAAGATAATCTTGTTATAGAAAGATGCAATAAATATAAAATGGTTATGGCTTTTACTGAAATGAGATTATTTCATCATTAAAATTATAAAAAATTTATAAATAGGATAAAACATGAAAATTTTAGTTATAGGAAACGGCGGAAGAGAGCATGCGATAATAAAAAAAATAAAACAAAATAAAAATGTATCTGAAATTTACGCTATACCAGGAAACGGCGGAATTGAAAGAGACGCTATTTGCATTGATATTAAAGCGACTGATATAAACGCTATAAAAGATTTTGCTAAAAAAAATAATATCGATTACGCTATAGTGACTCCTGACGACCCTCTCGTTGCAGGTTTGGTTGACGCTTTGGAAGAGATAAAAATTCCATGCTTCGGACCAAATAAAAATGCGGCGATTATTGAAGGAAGTAAAGTATTTGCAAAAAATTTAATGAAGAAATATAAAATCCCGACTGCAGAATACGAAACATTTGAAAGCTACGATAAAGCGATTGAATATTTTAAAACCGCTCCAATGCCTACTGTAATTAAAGCCGATGGACTTGCGCTCGGTAAAGGCGTGATTATAGCGGAAACTAAAGAAAAAGCTTTTGACACGGTAAAAAATATTATGAAAGATAAAGCTTTTGGAAAATCGGGAGATAGAATAGTTATAGAAGAATTTTTAGAAGGAGTTGAAGTTTCAATTCTTTCTTTTACGGACGGAAAAACTATAATTCCCATGATTTCATCTATGGACCATAAAAGAATCGGAGATAAAGATACGGGATTAAATACGGGAGGCATGGGAACGATTGCTCCAAATCCTTATTATACAAAAGAAATAGCAAAAGAATGTTTTGATAAAATTTTTATTCCGACTATTTCGGCAATGAATAAAGAAGGCAGAACTTTTAAGGGTTGTTTATATTTCGGACTTATGATTACAAAAGACGGAGCTAAAGTAATAGAATATAATTGTAGATTTGGCGACCCTGAAACTCAAGTAATTTTGCCTTTATTAAAAAGCGATTTGCTTGATATTATGATTGCAACTACTAACGAAAATTTAGATAAAGTAAAGGTTGAATTTGAAAATAAATCTGCAGCCTGCATAATTATGGCAAGCGAAGGTTATCCTTTAGAATATAAAAAAGGTTTCGCTATCAATATTCCTAAAGATATTATTGAAAGAGTTTATTTTGCGGGAGTTAAAAAAGAAAACGAAAAACTTTTAACTAACGGAGGAAGAGTATTGGGAATAACAAATATTGCCGATACTTTGGATAAAGCGATTAAACTTTCTTATGAAGACGCAAAACAAATTTCGTTTGAAGGTGCTTATTATAGAAAAGATATAGGCGAGAAAGCTTTACTTAAAAAAGGAAATAATTAAAAATGGTTTATAGAATATTCGTAGAAAAAAAAGACGGTTTTAATAACGAAGCAAAATCTTTATATTCTGATATAACGGAATTTTTAGGAATAAAAAGATTAAATAAATTAAGAATTTTTAATCGATATGACGCCGAAAATATTTCTGAAAAAATTTTTGATTATGCAATAAAAACCGTTTTCTCTGAACCTCAACTTGATAATGTTTATAAAGAATTAAATATAAATAAAGCGTTTGTTTTTGCAACGGAATATTTGCCTGGACAATTTGACCAAAGAGCGGAAAGCGCATCTCAATGCATTCAAATTATATCTCAAGGCAAAAAGCCTTTAATTAAAACCGCAAAAATTTATGCTTTATACGGAAATCTAACAAAGAAAGATATTGAAGAAATAAAAAAATATATTATAAATCCCGTTGAAATGAGCGAGGCAAATTTTTTAAAACCCGATACATTAAAAGAAAAATATAAAATTCCAAAAACCGTAAAAATGTTAAAAGGTTTTATAAATTTAAACGATAAGGAACTTTTTGATTTTATAAAGTCTTATGATTTGGCTATGGATTTTGACGATTTAAAATTTTGTCGTGAATATTTTTTATCAGAAAAAAGAAACCCGACTATAACCGAAATAAAAGTAATAGACACTTATTGGTCCGACCATTGCAGGCACACGACATTTTTAACGATTATAGATAATGTAGAATTTGAAGACGAATTATTACAAAAAACTTATAAAGAATATCTTACAATTAGAAAAGAATTAAAAAATAATAAACCAATTTGTCTTATGGATTTAGCTACCGTTTTGATAAAATATTTCAAAAAAAAAGGAAAGCTTAAAAAACTTGACGAATCGGAAGAGATTAACGCTTGCTCTGTAAAAATAAATATAGAAGTTGACGGAAAAACTGAAAATTGGATTTTGCTTTTCAAAAACGAAACTCATAATCATCCAACCGAAATAGAGCCTTTCGGAGGAGCGGCTACCTGCATAGGCGGAGCTATAAGAGACCCGCTTTCTGGAAGAGGTTATGTTTATGGCGCTATGAGAATTACGGGAGCTGCAAATCCTATAGTTTCAATTTCTAAAACTTTAAAAGGCAAATTGCCTCAAAGAAAAATAGTAACAACGGCGGCGGAAGGATATTCTTCTTACGGAAATCAAATAGGTTTGGCTACGGGAATTGTCGATGAAATTTATCATAAAGGATATTTGGCAAAACACATGGAAATTGGAGCGGTTATAGCGGCTGTTCCTGAAAAAAATATTAAAAGAAAAAAAACGATTGCGGGCGATGTAGTCATTCTTATAGGCGGAAGCACAGGAAGAGACGGATGCGGAGGCGCTACAGGTTCTTCAAAATCTCATACTGAAGAATCAATTGAAATATGCGGAGCCGAAGTTCAAAAAGGAAACGCTCCCGAAGAGAGAAAACTTCAAAGACTTTTTAGAAATCCAAAAGTTTCAAAACTTATAAAAAAATGCAATGATTTCGGAGCTGGCGGAGTTTCGGTTGCAATAGGAGAGCTTGCTTATGGAATTGATATAAATCTTAACGCTATTTTGAAAAAATATGAAGGACTTGACGGAACGGAACTTGCAATATCCGAATCGCAAGAGAGAATGGCTGTAGTTATTGACAAAAAAGATATTGAAAAATTTTTAAGTTTTGCTAAAGAGGAAAATTTACGGGCTGTTAAAGTCGCTACTATAAAGAAAGAATCAAAATTAACAATGTTTTGGAACGGAAAAAAAATAGTCGATATATCGAGAGAATTTTTAAACTCAAACGGAGCAAAAAAACATATAAATGCAAAAATTAAATCTATTAAAAATTTTGACAAAAAAATTCCAATAGATTTTGTAAAAGGTTATAAATCTCTTTTATCAGATATTAATGTATGCTCTAAACGAGGACTTTCGGAAAGATTCGATTCTACTATAGGAGCGGGAACGGTTTTAATGCCTTTCGGAGGAAAATTTCAACTTACGCCAATACAAGCGATGGTTCAAAAAATTTCAGTTGAAAAAAAAGAAACTAATAATTGTTCTTTAATGAGTTATGGTTTTAATCCTTTCATAATGGCGAAGAGTCCTTATCATGGAGCTTATTTTTCCGTAATAGAATCGGTTTGCAAATTAATAGCTACAGGTTCCAACTTTAAAGAAATATATCTTACTTTTCAAGAATATTTTGAAAAATTGGGAAAAGATAAAAATCGTTGGGGAAAACCTTTGGCTGCGCTTTTAGGAGCTTTTAAGGCTCAAAAAGAACTTGGAATTTGCGCGATAGGCGGAAAGGATTCTATGAGCGGAAGTTTTGAAAATATAAATGTTCCTCCGACTTTAGTATCGTTTGCCATCTCTACAGCGAAGACAAAAGATATTATATCGCCCGAATTTAAAAAGTCTAAAAATAAAGTTTATCTTATAAAACCCAAATACGATAAAAACGGACTTCCCGAAACAAAATCTTTATTGTCTATTTTTTATAAAATAAATAATTTAATGAAAAATAAAAAAATTCTTTCATGCTATACATTAACCTACGGCGGAATTGCAGAAGCGGTTTATAAAATGTGCATAGGAAACGGATTTGGATTTGAATATAATTCTAAAATTTCATTAAAAGATTTATTTAAATATAATTACGGCGGATTTATTATAGAAAGCGAAGAAAATATTGACGAAATATATTTAGGAAAAATAATTTCTGAAAAATATATTTTATACAAAAAAGAAAAAATTGACTTAAAAAAATTATCTTTAATTTACGAAAACAAACTTGAAAAAATATATTCTTGCAATATTAAAACAGATAAAAAACCTATTAAAAATTTTTCTTACGAAACAAAAAATAGAATCGTCTCAAAAATTAAAATTGCAAAACCGAAAGTTATTATTCCCGTTTTTCCTGGAACAAATTGCGAATACGAAAGCGCAAAAGCTTTTGAATATGCGGGAGCGAAAGCAAAGATTATGGTTATAAATAATTTGTCTTCGGATGATATTAAAAAAAGCGTTGATAATTTTTCAAAAGAATTAAAAACCTCTCAAATAATTTTTATTCCTGGCGGATTTTCGGGAGGAGACGAACCTGACGGAAGCGGAAAATTTATAACAGCATTTTTTAGAAATCATATTATAAAAGAAGATACGACAAAACTTTTAGATAAGCGAGGCGGATTAATATTAGGAATATGCAACGGATTTCAAGCGTTAATTAAATTAGGATTAGTTCCTTTTGGCAAGATAATTGAAACGGATGAAAATTGTCCGACTCTTACTTTTAATGAGATTTCAAGGCATCAATCAAAAATTGTGAGAACGAGAATCGCTTCAAATAAATCTCCTTGGCTTTCTTATATGAATGTAGGCGATATAGTAAGCGTTCCGATATCTCATGGCGAAGGCAGATTTATTGCAAGCGAAGAGTTAATAAAAAAACTTTCAGAAAACGGACAGATTGCAACTCAATATGTTGATTTTGAAGGAGACGCTTCAAACGATATTAGATTTAATCCAAACGGTTCTATATACGCAATAGAAGGAATTACATCGCCCGATGGAAGAGTTTTTGGAAAAATGGGACATAGCGAAAGAATCGGAAAAGGATTATATAAAAATGTTTTGGGAAATTACGATATAAAAATGTTTAAGTCGGCGGTTGAATATTTTAAATAAAATTTTTAAATATAATCCATAAATTATATTAACTAAAATTATTGAATCTATGTAATTTTGAGTTTTTTGGTAATAAGTTACTTTACAAAATTAACTTGAAATCTCTGAAATTTGGTGAGTTTTATATTACTTATGCAAATTTAGAAATAGTATTTTAAGATTATATTGATAAAATTTTTTTAATTATTTATAATATTAAACAATTATAATATTTTTAATTTTAAGGAAAAATTTTTATGAATATTTTTTGTTTTACAAATAAAGGCGCAAACTCAAAAATAAATACAGACACGATTTTATTTAATAGCGAGGCAATATCGGGAAATCCTTTAATAATAAACGAACAAAATAATTATAGCCATTTTATAAATTCAATAGAAGGCTCTGCGCTTGGACTTATAGCTGACGGTTTGGGAGATAATTTCGCTTCAAAATTAGCCGTTAAAACTTATAACGAAAATTTTTTAGATTTAATTGAAACAGTCGGAGAACAAGAAATTATAAATTGGATAATGCATAATTTTATTAAACTTGAAGTAAACGCGGCAAGAGAATCTGCAGACGATAAAATTAAAGCTATGTCGGGAGCTTCAATAGCAGGAATATTATATCATAAATTTGCGGGCGTTTTTATTTTTCATGCGGGAGATTCAAAAATTTTTGCTGTAGATAAAGATAAAGCTATGCAAATAACTAAAGACCATATTAACGGCTACGGTTTAGAAAATTGCGCATGCGCTGGCGGAGGACATTACATTTCAATAGAAGGAGCGAGACGAAATAAAAATCATAATTATTTTATCGCTACAAATTCTATGTGCGAACTTTTATCGAAAAAATATAATTCTGTTGAAGAAGGAGTTTTTGATATAATGAAAATTGATAATATAGAAAACTCAATAAACGAATTAAAAAAATTGTCAGAAAATTACGAAGATAATACAACTGCATTGGGATTGATAAATCTATTTTATGTCAACGACAAATATTAATTCTTTTATTAAAAGAATGCAAAAATAGATGAGTTCTCAATTAACAAAAAAAGGATAGGCATTTTTTATGCCCATCCCAAAACTATGAGTTTAATTATTATATTGAATATTTATTTTTCTATTCTAACGACAGGTTTGATTAAATCCGCAGGTTTATCTCTCATCATAAATAAAGCTTTTTCCAAATTATCCCAACCGTCAAATACATGAGAAACCAAATGATGAACATTTAATTTGCCTGAAGAAACCAAAGAGCCTAATTTTTCCATTCTCAATCTTCCGCCTGGCATAAGTCCGCCCAAAATGGCTTTATGTCCCATACCAACGCCCCATTCAACTCTCGGGATTTGAACATAATCGCCTTTTCCCAAATAGTTTACATTTCCAATTTTTCCGCCTGGTTTTAAAGCTCTAACGGCTTCGGCAAAAGTATCGACTTCGCCTCCAGCTATAATAACTTTATCTACTCCTTTTCCGTTTGTCATATCCAAAACTTGTTTGTCGATAGGTCCGTTTTTATAGCTTATAAACTCTTCCGCACCGTATTTTTTAGCAGCTTCTATACAATTTTTTCTTGTTCCAACGGCGAGTATTCTTGAAGCTCCTCTTAAACTTGCGCCCGCAACTCCCATTAAACCTACAGGTCCTATTCCTATTACTAAAACCGTATCTCCGTATTGAACATCCGCAAGTTCCGCTCCATGAAATCCCGTAGGAACCATATCGGAAAGCATACAAGCGTCAACAGGGTCAATATTTTTAGGAAGCAAAGCCAAGTTTCCGTTTGCATCATTAACATGGAAAAATTCTCCAAATACTCCGTCTTTGAAGTTTGAGAATTTCCATCCTGCAAGCATACCGCCAGAATGCATAGAATATCCCGCTTGAGCTTCAACGGAATCCCAATCTGGAGTAATTGCTGGAATCAATACTTTATCTCCTTTTTTGAAGTCCGTCACCAAACTTCCAACTTCAACAACTTCTCCGCAAGCTTCATGTCCTAATATCATATTATGTCTTTCGCCTATAGCTCCTTCCCATAATGTGTGAACATCCGAAGTGCATATTGCAACGGCTAAAGGTTTTACAATAGCGTCTTTAGGTCCGCAGGCAGGTTTTTCCTTTTCAATCCAACCTGATTCTCCTATTTTTAACATAGCATAACCTTTCATATATTTCTCCTTTTTAGAATAATTTTTTAACATTATATAACATTTATTTAATTATGTCAAAATATTTTGTTCTTTTTTAATAACAAAAAATAATAAGAATTTGGCGTCTTTCCGTTGTAAAAATCTATAATCGTAAATAGCTCAAAAATGGCTTGATAAATCGCCTTATTTTTTAGTAAAAATTATTTACTTGTACTTGACATTTTATTTACAATATTGTAAAATATTCTCATAAGATATTAATTATATTTTTTATTTAAGGAGGATTTAATTTATGACAAAAATATTAAGCATATCTTTTTTAATCTTTTTGATTAGTTTATCAAATTTATTTTCTTCAGACTTTGAGCCTGGAATAGGTTTTGTTCTGCCTTTGGGAGCTTCGATTTCTCAAAAAAGCCAAATCCATAATGCAAACGCCGATAAAAATAACGGAACTTTATCTGGCAAATCCGCTTTTGAATTCGGTTTTTCTATAACTCCAGGCATGTATAAAGGTTTTGACGATTATATGGGTTTTTCAATAGCTTTAGATTTAGGCTATCATAGAGATGTTTATTCCTATAAAGAGAATAAACTTGGAGGCTCTCAATATAAAGAGGTTTCGACAAAATATTCTTTTGATACGATAAATATAGGTTTATTGCCAAAATTCAATATCGCCCGATTCTTTATAGGAATAGGCGGAGGAATAAAAATATTAGTATCGGGAAGCGAAAAAACTCAAAATTATAACGAAGAGAAAAGTCAATTTTTCGATTCTGAAACGGCATATAATTTTAACGCCATAAAAAATAAATTTAAAAATCCTTTCGTTCCTTATATTAAAGGGACTTTCGATTATTTATTTTTCTTTAGCGATGAAACCGCTTTAGGAATCGGTTTATATGCTGGATACGATTTTGGTCCTCAAATTAAAGACGAAAGATTTAGCAAAAATAATTTAGGCGCTTTCGATATAGGCGGACAAATAAGTTTTTATTTCGTTAACGATTAATTAGACTAATCAATAATTATAAAGCGATGGTTATAATTTTAGCTGTCGCTTTTTTTATGCAATTTATGAGTAATATTACGGGCTTGAGTTATAGAATAAAAAATCTAAAGAATTGCTTTTTATAAAAGCATACAAAATTACACTTATTTTTTAATTCCAAAAAGAATTAGAATTTCTAAAATTTTCCTAAATACCACCAACTCCATTTTGGAGAATAAAACATATATTCTATTGAAAAATTAAAAGTCGCAGTGTTTGGAATATTTCCGCTTCCCCAAACTACTTTTTCGTATGATGCAGTCATATAAAGAAAATCAGATATTGTGGCTTTAACTTTAACGAAAGGCTCTACATAAGTATAATCAAACTCTAAACCTTTTTTATAAGGAAACATATAACTTACGCCCGTGTATATGGTTATAAAAGGAGAAGTTATAATTTCTAAAGCGCCGACTATCTCGCCGTAATTTAATATATCGGTAAGCAAATTATCTCTCGTATCAAAAATATAACAAAATAAAATATTAACGGGAATAACTTTAGGAACTCCCGCAATCATAATATTTGCATAAAAATTAAAATTGTCTTTAATTCGTCTTTGCGTATATAAAAAAGAATCTTTTTGAAAACTAAAACTCGCTCCAATTTTTGTTCCGAGCGATAAATACCAATCAAGCATAGTTATTTTTATATTCGCATCAATATCTTTAAATCCAAAACTATCGGTTTTATTCGTAATACTCGTTAAATCATTTCTAGAATCCTGTCTTCGATATACAAAACTTGCCGCAAATCCAAGCTCTATAAATCTAATCGGACGAATATTAAAAAAAGGAGCTATAGTAAAATAAATATCTCTTCTGCTTATATTCGCGTTATAAGGGTCTAAAATATTTAACAAACCGTTTTGATACCAAGAATTATATTCTTCAAATATTCCGCCAAACCCTATTGAAAACATTTTTTCTTTTTGTATTAAAGGCGAAACATCAAAATAATAATCGTTTCTTATGGCAAATAAATAATTAGAAAATAATCCTAATATACAAAATAAATATATAAAATTTTTTTTCATAATTATTGCTTAATATTCTCAACTAAAGAAAGATTTTTTTCTATATTATATCTATATCTTAAATCGGTTATTATTAATTGATATTTTTGCTGCGTCTTTGCTTCTATAACCAATGTTTCAAGCGCTTTTTGAGCTTCTGCATAAGGTAGCGAATCTATTCTATATAATTTTCCATATTGTTTGTAAACTTGATTTATTTCTTCTTTAGTTGGTTTTTCAATTGTAGCTCTTATAGTTTTGTCTATATAATGAGAAACTACGGCGCTTCTTGTAATATAATTTTCAACCGCCTTTGCTTCAGGTTCATTATAAAAACCAACTTTATTAGCTTCGTATATCATTATCTCTCTAGCGACAAAAGCGGTAAACATATTATCTCTTGCTTGAACTCTCAAAGCTGGCGGTATATTCGCTCCCGCTTGTTTTAAAGTTTGATTAAACATTTCATTAAAATTTGACAAAGGAATTTTTTTATTGTCAATAATAATGCAAGGGTCTTTAGTTGGCGAATATTCCAATTTATAATTTGTTTTAGCTTCGTTTATCATTTTCTCATATTCGTTTCGCATACGCTCTTGCAAAATCGTATATTCTATATCCATAGCCACTTGCTCGTATCTTACATTATTTCCTCTCGCGGCTTGCAGTCTTTCTCTATTATTATTAAAAAAATTTCTTTTCTCTTCTTCAGAAACTACAGAAAAATCGTCTCTCACTTTTTTTTGCATATACAATTGAGCTATTTGATTATCTCTTTCTTGCGAAATTGCCAATGTTAACTCTTCGTCTTTATCAAAACCTTCTTCAACCGCTTTAATATAGATTAATTCCTGCTCTATAAGAGTTGAAACAAATTGCCATAATTGTAAATCGTTCGTAAGAAGCGCATTTAAATTTTCTGCAGGAAGTCCTCTTAAATTTGCAATATTTGAAACTTCTTGCATAAAATCATTAACCGTGAAAAGTTTTTTTAATTCTCCTTGAGAGTCTCTTATTCTTATAACCCAATTATTATCTTGAGAGTATAAACTTAAAGATAATAAAAAAATTAAAACTATAAAAAATTTATTAATCTTAAAAATCGTCATCGGATTCTTGCCTGCCTCTAAACAAATTAATTATAGACTTTATTATATTAGCTATGCTTAAATTTTCCGTCCAACCTCTTGCGGCGGAAGTAAAATTATATATGCTGTTTGATATATTATCGAAAGCGTCATGCATATCGTCTAAAGTTCTTTTTGTTCTTTCCGTTTCCGAATCTACAAAAGAAGCTATATTATTAACCTTATCGCTAATAGATTCTATATTGTCAAGTATTTTATCGAATTTATTTGTAAATCTAAAATAGCTTGCAAGCAAAATAAAAAATATAGCCAATGATAAAATTAATATAGCTATAGCGATAAACGCCAAAGATATGGCTATAACATTTATTTGAAATACAATATCTTCCATTTTTATTTAAAATTAATCTTCCGCAGCGGATTTTTTTCTTCTCTTATCAAGAAAGTCGCTTGTTTTTTCTTTGCCTTTTTCGTATAGCTCGGTAGTTTTTAAAACGCCTTTATGATATAAATCGTCCACTTTATATTTTAAATTATCAATTGTTTCTTTAATATCCTCTCTCGTTTCTTCACCCGATTTTGGTGCGAACAAAATACCAAGCGCAACTCCAGCGGTTACGCCTAATATAAAAGAAAATAATCCTGATACTTCTTTAGACATGTATGTCCTCCTATTTTTTATCTTTTTATTTGAATAAATATTAAATTTAATTTAATTTTTTGTCAACTGAAAAAAACAACTTTTTACTTAATTATTTTTTGTTGCCAAATAAAGAACATATATTTTTACTTTTTAACAAAATAAGAGCCTTGGGGCGTCTACCAGATTAATTCTCGCCGTAGATATTACTACGAGAGTGAGCTTTATCAAAAAATAACAAAGAATTTGATTTACAAATCCACAAACTTTAATAAACCATATCAAATTTTCTATCAACAATATATTAAAAAATTTTTATATTTTAACATACATTTTTATTTAGAATACTATAAATTTATAGTGAATTTTTCAAATGCAAAATTACTCAATATTGAAACCGAATATATAGAAGAATTGAAATTTAATATTTGGGAAACTTTAACGAATAGCGGTTGGTTTAGAGAATACAACGACAATATCACCGAAATAATCGAAGAATTGGAAAGCATAATTGCAAACAACTAAATAATTATTAAAAAATATAATTCCCAACTTTATCGACTTTTATTTTCAATTCCTCTTTATTTATTTGAAACAAATCGTAGCCCGTTTTTAAATCTTTCCAAAAATTAATTAATTTTTCGCTATAATATTTTTTATAATAATCAAAATTTGAATTCGTCATTTTAAAAGGAAATATATAAACGGGTATTTTCTTCTGTCCGCCATCCGTAGCGTAAACAGAATAAAGATAAACTTCTTTGATTTTATCGTCCGTTATCGGAATGCATCCTATTGTAGCAGTCGAGCCATGAATAAATATGTCGCCTCCGAGTTTAGATTTGTAGCCTTTTATTTTATCTGATGCGTTTGGATAATTTATTCCCAAAGACAAATAATAAGAACTTGCGGGATTAAAAATTTCTATATTGTAAAAACCTTCGGGAACTTGCAAATCTCCTTCTTTTCGTTTCGGTCCCAGCGCTCCCGATTTTTCAGCTATATTATATTCGCAAATTTTTTTATAGATTTTATCCGATTTATTTTTAGCGTATAATTCCAAAATCGCTTCTTCTTTATAAGCTATAATTAATATATTTAATTCTTCGATTTTTATATTATTATTTTTCAAATTATTTTCGATTAAATTATATTTCTCTTTTATCGCATCCCGAACTCTGCCATACCTTTTTTGTTCGTTTATAAAATTGCCTGAAAATAGTAAATTATTCATTATAGCCAATATTAAAATTATTTTAAACATTTTAAGCCTCGATATATTATCGATATTATCGGAGATTTTTCAATTGATAAAAAATATCTTTTATTATATGATTTATTATATGATTTAAATTATAAACTTAAATATTATTGGAGGAATGATGTTAACTTTTAAGAAAATAGACGATAAAGAAATGCAAAATATAATCGACACTAAAGAAGTAAGCGACAATATAAAAAACGCTTCTGAAAATGTTTTAGCGATTTTTACGCAAGATTGGTGCGGAGATTGGAAAGGTTTAGAAAGAGAATTAAAAGCAAACGAAGAAAAATCTCCCGTTGATATTACAATTTTTATTTGTTTATATAACGAAAGTCCTTTATACGAATCTTTTATGAACTTCAAAGAAAATACTTGGAATAACGAATTGATTCCGTATTTGCGATATTATAAAAAAGGCGAATTGTTGAAGGATGGAAATCATTTGCCTTTTCAAAGATTAATTAAAGTTTTTGAATAATTTTTAAAATAGAAAAGGCAAAAATAAACGATATAGAAGAAATATCCGATTTGGTAAAAAGAATTTATTTAAAATATAATTCTAAAATCGACAGCGAAGAAGGAATAAATAATATATTAACTTTTATGTCTAAAGAAAATATGCGATTAAGATTTTATATAGAAGGCGCTTTAATATTAGTCGCAAGAGATAAAAATAACAAAATAGTCGGAGCTATAGAATTAAAAAATTTTGAACATATTTCGCTTTTCTTTGTTGACGATAAATATTTTAAATTCGGAATTGGAAAGAAACTTTTTGAAGAGGTTAAAAATATTTTAAAGCTTGAAAAATACAGCGTCAATGCAAGCGATTACGCTTTGGAGTTTTATAAAAAGTTAGGATTTGTTCAAATAACCGATTCTATAAAAATCGAAAACGGAGTTCATTTTTACCCTATGTTTTATTAAAATATTTGGAGAAATTTTTTATGGAATTAAAAGTATTAAATAAACAAAATAATTCAAGAATGTGTTTGGTTTGCGGATTTAAAAACGATTTAAGTTTGAAAGCCGAATTTTACGAATTGGAAGACAAATCTTTATGCGCGCTTGTAAAATTTAAAGATGTTCATCAAGGTTATCCCGCGAGAGTTCATGGCGGAATTTTGGCGGCTATTTTAGACGAAACTATCGGCAGAGCAATGATGCCTTACACGGGAGAAGAAAAATGGGGAGTCACTATTTCATTAACTACAAAATATAAAAAGCCTGTTCCTATAAACGAAGAGATAAGAATAATTGGAAAAATCACCTCCGACAATGGACGAGTTTACGAAGGCGAAGGTTATATACTTTTAAATGACGATAAAATTGCAGCAACCGCAAAAGGAACTTATCTTTGTATGGGGCTTGATAAAATCGCTGAAATGGACCCAGAAAGCAAAGAAGATTGGTTTGTTGAGAAAAAAGAAAGCGACCCTAAAATTATAAATATTCCTTAAAACTATTTTATATAATTAATTTAATATAATTTATATATTTAAAATTAATATTGACTTTTTTATTAAAGGTAATAATATTAAAAATAAAAAATTAATCAAGGAGAATAATATGGGAATGTCGGACGATATAAAAAAAGGATTTTATGCGGGAATAGGCGTAATGCTTAAAGGCAAAGAAAAAGTTGAAGAGATTGCAAGAGAGTTTATAAAAGACGCTAATATGGACGCCGAAGAAGGCGAAAAATTTGTAAAAGATATGGTATCAAAAGCAAATGAAACGAGAGAAGAAGTTGGCAAATATTTAGACGAAAGAATGCAAACGACAATAGATAAAATGGGATATGTTAAAAAAGAAGAATACGAATCTATAAAAAAAGAATTAGAGGAATTAAAATCTTCTATAAATAAAAATAATGCCCAATAATATATTAATTTTTATCAATATATAAAATAATTAGGAAAACTTTCAAGTGGCTAATATAAAATCAATAAATAGAACTAGAGAAATAATATCAATAATAATAGCTTACGGTTTCAGAGATATAATCGCCGTAACTCCAATACTTAAAATAGTCAATAAACCGATTTCAAAAGTGAACATAAAGTATAAAGGATTGGATTTAAGAAAATATAGCAGAGGGCAGAGATTAAGAATGGCTCTCGAAGAATTGGGAACTACATTTATAAAACTCGGGCAGATTTTATCCAACAGAAACGACATACTTCCTAAAGATATAACGGACGAATTAAGCAAGCTACAAAATCATGTTAAACCTTTTGACGAAAACGAAGCGATTAATATAATTGAAAAAGAACTTGGAAAAACTATAGACGAAGCTTTTAAATCTTTTGAAAGAACGCCGAAAGCAAGCGCTTCAATATCTCAAGTTCATGAAGCCGTTTTAAAAAGCGGAGAGAAGGTAGCGATAAAAGTAAAGCGTCCCGATATAGAAGATAAAATATTAACCGACATAGAAATTATAGTATGGCTTTCAAATATTTTGGAAAAACATAACGAAGAATATGCTTTTATGCAACCTCAAAAACTTATAAAGGCTTTTAAAGGACAACTTCTACAGGAATTAGATTTTAATTTTGAAAAAAACAATACGATTAAATTTGCAAAATATTTTGAAAAAAATAAAAATGTAAAAATCGCTAAAATATACGAAGATTACAGCGCAAAAAATATATTAACTATGGAATATATAGACGGAATAAAAATTTCGGATATATCGCCAGACGATACAAAATACGATAGAAAAAAACTCGTTTCAATAGGAGTAGACGCGGTTTTAGAGCAAATATTTATGCTTGGATTTTTTCATGCGGACCCGCATCCTGGAAATTTAATGGCTTTAGAAAATAATGTTTTATGTTTTATAGATTTTGGAATGATAGGATTTATTCCTCCAAATTCAAAAGACGCTTTTTCGGATATTATTGTTAGTATAAGCTCCGCCGATTATTTAACTTTATCAAAATCGATACTCGAATTATGCAATCATAACGAAATAACGAATATAGAAGAGTTCAATACGGCGATTTTTGTTTTTATAAGCAAATATATAGATATGCCTTTAGATAATATAAATATGGAAGATATATTTAACGAACTCATATATATTATAAGAGAGTTTAAATTGAGTTTGCCAAGCAATATTATGCTTTTAATAAAATCTTTAATCGTGCTTGAAGGCGTGGCAAGAAATTTGGATAAAAGTTTAAAAATAATAGAACATATTAAACCTTTCGCTTTAAGATATGTTAAAGACAGATTAAAACCCGACAATATATTTAAGCAGTCGAAAAATTTGATTTTAGATTATTCTAAAGTATTGAAAAATATTCCTTCCGATTTATCCGACTTTATTGAAATGGTAAAAAAAGGAAGCGTGAAAGTTCAACTTGAGCATAAAAAACTCGATATATTATCAAACACTTTGGATGGTTTAGCTGATAGATTAAGCTATTCAATAGTTTTGGCTTCATTGATAATTTCAAGCGCGTTTATTTTAAGCGCAAAAATTCCTCCTTTAATTCACGGCGTTTCGATAATTGGAGTTATTGGTTTTGTAATATCGGGGATAATGGGTTTTATCATGATAATAAGCAGATTTATAAAGAAGTATATTAATAGGAATAAGAATAATTACTAATATATTTTTGTTACAAGGATATTATAGACTAAGAAATCCGCTATAGAATTCAAAACGGAATACTTAAATCTTTTATTTGTAGTATTATCATTATTGCAAGGCTCTGCCGAAACAATTAATTTTTCCCGTAATTGATAGGAGAAAGTCCGAATCAATCTACTATTTCCCGACATAGCAGACAATCAAATTTTTTAATCTCCCAAAATTATAAAACTTTTAAAGTAAGTATCAAGTAAAAAATCAAAAAATCTTAAATTTACAAACTTTTTGCAATTTTATTAAATTTAATAATACATTTAATACATATTTAACGCTTACCAATAAAAAAATATAAACATTTTCGATTTTTATACTTAATTAATCTATATTTATAAGATTATAAATTATATAAATTCTTAAAAATTTAAATTTCTAATTATGCCATTTCAAAACAAAGTCAAATAAATATAAACAAAATAAATTGCTTCGGAATTTTCAATGCTTTTCAATGACGATAAAATAATCAATGAAGATTTTATTTTAGGAAATTGCAAAATATTTTTTAAAGTAAATTTTGAGATTATTCAATATTTTAAAAATTAACTATGAAATATTTTTAAACGGATTATAAAATATTTTAAAATTAATTTCGATAAATATTTTAATAAATTGAGAAATTATAAAATATTTTTTAGGAAAATTTTAATTTTTAGGGCTTGTTATTTTTATTATTAAGTTGTTTAATATGATAAAATAATAAATTTGTAGAAAGTATTTTAATTTTAACTTTAATTTTAATTTTAATTTTAATTTTAATTTTTAATGATAAGGATTATTTATGAGTAAAGATTTTTTTAGATTTGATAAAGAATATAGCAGGGAAGAATGGACTAAATATTTAGGAGATAATTTTAAATATGAATACGGTTCTATTCCTAATCAAAATGGCATAATTGAAAAATATATTGATTGTTTGGATGATTCAAATAATAAAGCGATTGTTTGGCTTGGCAATTTAAATGTCGATGAAGATATCGGAGTTTATGAGATTAGAATAAAAAATACTAAAACGGGAAGCAGAGTTAAAATTTCTAAAATATGCACGGATATTATAAAAAGCGGAGGTAAAAATTCTTTCGGAAAGGGAATATTTTTTATTTTATATTCTAATGAAAATGAAAAAGCTTATAGAATTTCTTATGTGAAATATGATAAAAAGGTAAATGAAAATCTTGAAGTGAAAAAAGATTTGAGCGACCCGAAGAGATTTACTTATTTACTTGGAGAAGGCGCGAAAGTAAAAACGGCGCAAAGTAGATTAAATAAAGAAGCGTTTTCAAGCGTTAAGAAAATTGAAGAAGCTTTTAGCGTAGAACCCGTTAATAAAGAATTTTATAAAGGAATTAAAATTTCTTTTGACAAGATTTATAAAGATGTTTTGAAAAATTTTGAAAATGAAGAAAATGCATCTAGCGACCGCTTGCTTTCAGCAAAAGAATTTAGTTTAAGATTTTTAGGAAGGGCGCTTTTTTGTTGGTTTTTGAGAGAGAAAGATTTGATACCGAAAGAAATTTTTGATTTTAGAAATATTGGCGAAATGAAAACGAAAGATAATTATTATAAAGAAGTTTTGGAAGAATTATTTTTTAATATATTAAATGTAAAAATGGAAGAGAGAAAAATTGAAAGTAAAATAATTAATAAATACGAAAAACAAATTCCATTTTTAAACGGCGGATTATTTTTAAAGAAAGAAGAAGATTATAAAGTAAAAACTATCGATAATGAAATAATAAAAGAATTGTTTGAATTTTTTGAAAAATATAATTTCACTGTAGATGAAAGCGCGCCATTTGATATTGAAATTTCTATTGACCCTGAAATGCTCGGGAGAATATTTGAAAACTTGCTTGCGGAGATTAATCCCGAGAGTTCCGCGAGCGCGAGAAAAGAAACGGGAAGTTTTTATACGCCGAGAGAGATTGTCGATTATATGGTTTGCGAATCGATAAAACTTTATTTATACAAAAAAACTCAAAATGTTAAAGCGGATAAGATAGATAATATTTTTAGCGTAAATGAAGAGGCGGATTTTTCAAACGAAGAGAGAAACGAAATATTAAACGCCATACATGAAATGAAAATATTAGATATAGCCTGCGGGAGCGGAGCTTTTCCTATGGGAATATTGAATAGAGTTTTTAATATAATCGATAAACTTGATTCTAATCATGAATTTTATAAAGAGTTTTTGTTAAAGAATATTAAAGGGCAAGCGAGAGAAGAGTTTAAAAAACTTTATCAAGCGAATAAATTTAATTACGCTTATAAATTAGATATGCTTCAGAGAATGATACATGGAGTAGATATACAACCGATAGCGATAGAGATTAGCAGGCTTCGGGCTTTTTTATCTTTGATTGTTGATGAGGAGAAAGAGAGCGGGCATGAGAATTTGGGAATTAAGGCTTTGCCAAATTTGGAATTTAATTTTATTTCTGCGAATAGTTTAATTTCTTTAGAGCATAAAGAAAAAGAACAAAAAGAATTGAAAGACGAAACTATGGACGGATTTATTAAAAGTATGCGGAATATTGCGGAGGAATATTTTAACGCCGATAGTTTGGATAAGAAGAAAAAAATAAAATATAAATTTGATAGCCTTCAATCGAGAATAATAAACGAGAGCGATTTTTTGACTTCAGAAGATAAGAAAAAATTTTTATCTTGGAATCCTTTTGAAAATAAATCGACAGATTTTTTTGATAGCGAGATTCAATTTGGGACAAAGTTTTTTGATATTGTTATTGGCAATCCGCCTTATGGCGCGAAAATAAGCGCCGAAGATAAAAAATATTTTAAGGAAAATTATAAATATGCAAATCAAGGCAGTTTGGATACTTACAAAATATTTATTGAGAAAGGTTTTAATTTATTAGATAAAAATGGAAATCTTAATTTTATCGTGCCGATTAGTATAACGAGTAGCAAATCAAATATTGAATTGCATAAAATGATTTTAGATAATTGCGAATTTGTAAAAGTTAGTAGTTATAGTGATGCTCCATCGAGGATTTTTTATAATGCCGACCAAAATGTTTCTATTATAAATTTTATGAAAACAAATACGAAAACAAAAATTTTATTGACGACAAAGATAAATAAAAAACTTTCAAGTCAATCAATAGATAGCGTTATTAAAAATATGAGTTTTGTAAATAGCGTTAATTTTACGCAAAGCGGAGCATTTTGCAAAATAGGATTGCCGATTGAAAAAAGCATTATGCAAAAATTATATTCTCAAAAACAAACGATTAAAGATTTAATGGGCGGAAAACAAAAATTATATTATAGAACTACGGGCGGAAGATATTATAAAATATATACAAGCTATTCTACGAAATCAAGTAAAGAAAAAAGTTTTGAAATATATAATTCTAAATCTATTGTATCTATTCTTTCTTCCACGCTTTTTTATTGGTTTAGAAATTCTTATTCTAATAATAGAGATAATTATGTTAGTGAATTTGAGAGATTTCCTATTCCGAATTTTAGTAAAGAAATTATAAATAAATTAGAAAAGTTAGGCAAAGAATACGAAACCGATATAGAGAAAAATCACGATTATAGTAATGGCGTAAAAACTTATAAAATACGAAAATCAAAACATATTATTGATAAGATTGATAGGTTGATTTGTCCGCTTTATGGTTTGACGGAGGAGGAGATGGAGTTTATTATTGGTTATGAGTTG
>ENA-ORSC01000911-ORSC01000911.1-human-gut-metagenome-genome-assembly--contig:-NODE-911-length-21750-cov-2.612077_pt1 | contig 21750 bp, 19 predicted proteins | sample MGYA00242178_ERZ509140 | MGnify/ENA primary metagenome ERZ509140 (study PRJEB26280, sample SAMEA2338681) | human gut metagenome | biome: human gut; feature: human-associated habitat; material: faeces... | reverse complement strand
CTAGAACCATTAGGACAACAATCATCGGGCATACCAAGATAGTCTTTATTAGTAGCACGCTCCGGACTTTCGTCCTCCGCTTGACCCCCCGTAGAGGATGGAGCAGATTCAGTATCACCACATCTATATTTACTAGTATCAGCCCTAGGTACTTCACAACCATTACTATCATATACTTTAAGACCGTCATCAATAAGACAACATTTACTTTTAGCTATCTTATTAATGACGGTTAGTTTCATTTTCTTATCAACTTTACGAAGAACTTTAAGTTCATTCATAGCATCAACACACCAAGCAGGAACTCTAGGAATCCAATCACTTCCATCAGGATTGAAATCATTATCGAGTTTAGCAATGATATGCTCTATTGTAATAGTTTTATTGTTTGCCATAATTTATAGATTTATCAAGAATAACTCTACCATCGGCATCAAGCATAATGCCAACTTCTTTATATATGTCAAGATAAACTTTAATAAAATCAGAATAACTACCTTTAAATATCATTTCATGATTAACAACATAAACAGATTGTTTAGTAGTTCTACGAATTATATTATTTATCTCAAGTTCTTTAATATATCTATGAAGATGAATAAATGAACAAATCTTCTTAGTTTCATCATTTTCTTTAAGTATAATTTTATTAGAATTAAACTTAATAGTTTTAGCAATATAACAAATCAGTTTAACAATAACTACACTTTTTGCATTATTAGTAATATAATTTAGTAAGTCGGTACTTATTTGAGCATATCCTCTACGTTCATAAAAACTTTGAATAATCTTTATTCTAGAAGCTTCAGCTTCAACAATATTAATATCTTTAAGTTCTTTTTCAACAAAAAATGGGCTAGGAATTACTTCTTCAAGAATAAGTTCAGTTTCACGAACTTTACGAGTAACAATAGGACTTTTAAAATTAAATTCAGGCATAGCTTTATTTGTTTAATGATTAACAACTTCATCAGTATAACGAAAATTCGACCTCCGGTGGCGATATTTTAGTTAAAATAAGTGTTAAACACGCCATGGGTGGCGTAACTTTTTTTTATTTTTTCTTCTAACTTATTGATTATCAGTGATTAATAAATGTTAACCCTATCTTATATATATACATACAATAGCAATATTAATAAGTTCAGCATTAAAAAGATTAGCAAAATCATTAGTGGATACTCCCCGTGGAGGATGGAGTATGATTAGTATTAGCTAGAATTAGTTCAAGATGTATCTTCATCCTCCACGGGGAGTTGAGTGGAGCGAAGCGGAACGTTCAACTACATTACTTTATTTATCACTATATCTAGTTTTATTACCATTATTATGTGCTCCACGTTCATACTTTTGTTGATTAACATTTCTAATATATTTAAATGGAGCATTAGGTTCTCGTTCAAGATAAACAAGAAGTTTACTTCTTAATCCTAATTTAAGATTAAAAATATCATCAACAGTTTTACATTCAGAATTAAGTTGTTTAGCATCTTTACTTCTAAGTTCTCTATTAATATAATTAGCATACTTAAATTTAATAGCACTATAACTATGAGTTCCATTATTAATAAGTTGTATTTCATAAAACTCTTTATTAGTTTTATAAACTACATAAGGAATACCATCATACTTAAGTCCACGAATTTTATATATTTCTGCTTCTTCTTTATCATAAGGTTTAAGACCAGCATCAATAATTTCTTGTTTCTTAAGTCTAGTAGCGTTCCAATCAACATAAGTATCTCTAGGTTTATCTCTATATCTCCAGAAATTAATAACTAAATCACCAATTTCATATTTAAAATGATAAGCATAACCTTCAAGAACACATTTATGAACACCATAACTATAATATCTATGAATATACTTCTTATAATCAGAAAGACTTAATTCAGAACGTCTTGTAGCAAGTTTAAGAGCAACAATATAATCATTTACTTTTTTAGCTAAGTTACAATAACGCAAAAGTTGGAGAAGAACAATACGTCTTTCTCCAACTGTATAACTAAGTTGATTATTAATTAATTGCTCTAACTTATTAATTAATTCAACATTATCATTAAGAAATTGAAACCCATATTCATTAAGATTAATTTTTAAATCATCTTTAATAACTTGATTTTTACTTTTAATATAAGCACGACAATCAGCTTTCATCTTATTTATAAGTTCAAGTTCTTTATTATATTTTGCCATATCGTCATTAGAAGTTTCAATAAACTTTTTATAATAATGACTAATATCTATATCTTTAATCATAATTTATCTAGTTACAAAATTATCAATAGGAGTTTCATTTGTTTGACGAGGAACTTCAATAAGATTACGTTTAAATACAATCTCTTTAAGAGCTCCAATCATATCTTCAGGAATAAGAAATTCATCATCATCGTATTTAGCTTCATCATCAATAGGGTCATAATTTACATCTTTAGCTTTTTCAACAGTTTCGGTAGGAACAAGATAAGGAATTTCAAATGGAGATTCAATAATAATAGAACCTATATTTTGAAACCAATCTTTATTATTACTAAAGAAATAAATATAACCATTAATATAATCATAAACAGGAAGATTACACATACCTGCAAGATAATGATAAAACTTAGCACTAGCTTCTTTTGCAAATGGTATTTCTATCCCAGTATGTCCGGTAGTTCTAATTGATTGGAAAGGTAGGTTATTAATAAGTCTAACTGGCTTTGGAACTTCTTGTTTAGTACGTTTAATTGCAGGAAGCCCAAGAGTTTGACTATTATATAAGTCACCATCAGGAACATTAATAATAGAAACACGAATACGTTGCTGAATACCTTTATCAACATATTTATGATTTTCATAACTTTTACGAATTAGTTCATTACGACCATGAAGAATAGCATATCGAAGATTACGTCTAAGAGGAATACTATTAGGATTGCCAACAGCATGAGCAAATTCACTAACTAATTGATTAAGACTAGCCATGTTAAGATTGACTTGCGTTTTCTAATTGATGAACTCTTTGTTCAAGTTCATTAATCTTATTAGAATATGTTTCAACTTTAGTTTTAAGTTCATTAACTGTTTCAACTAATTCATTATGTTTTTGTGTTATAACTTTAACATCTTGTTCAAGTTCAGTATTATTAGTATAATCTATAATAGAATTAAACAATTTAATTAGAAGTTCTCTATCTTTATTAGATATATCACTATTTAAACAACATATAGTTCTAATAATATCATCTTTAAGTTTATCTTTAGTCATAATATATTATGTTTTAAGTTTATTATATTTAATGCTATAATAAACTGTTGCAGGAGTAGTATCGAGAAATGCAAAAACAGAAAACAAATTAATTAACCAACTACTCCTAACAACAGTTCCGCGTGGACTTATTTAATCAAGTTTAACTGTGGTAAAGAAGCCAGAATAAGCCCCATAATCCGATCGAGTCCAAAGAGAATAAAATATACCAGAACCAGCTCCAGAATGGTCATTAGCACGACCTCCAAGCGAAAGAACCAATATAGTTTTATTTGTATCTTGTCCGTTATTACCTTTTATATAATTATAGTCAGCTTTTTTATTAGTTCCAGCTTTATTAGGAATAAAATAAGGACCAAATCTAAAATCAAATTCAGTAATAAAATTATTACTATTAGCTTGGTCACCTATAAAATAACATTTATCTTGAATATTATCTATTGTAATATCAGAATGATTAACTCCTTTTTTAAGAAGATAAACACTATTATAATTTGCATTACGATTTATAATAGCTACATCTCTAATAAATGTCCATATATCACCAAAGAAATTTAGAATACCACGATAAACAGCAGGATAAGTAGCAAGATTACTTCCATCTGTATCATAATTTCCTACTTCATAATGGTCACCATTTGTACTACCATTACCAATATTATGTTCAGCAGTCCAATAAGTTTGTACAATAGGATTATTGCCATTAAAAACTGTCCATCTATCCCAAGCTAAATTTGTAACACCAGCACCAAGACCACCTTGTTTAAATCCATCACTAGTTAAATTAGTATTTAATGCAACTTGATTATCAAAATTAGCATACTCAATATAACAAAGAGCTTGTAAAGCACAATATTCAAGATAATCAATCATTGTAATCCAATCGCCACGATTAGCACAAAATTCATTAGCTTTATCATAACTAATTCCAGTTCTAGGTCTACCTTGTAATTTAATAGCAACAACAGAAGAACTTTTATTTCCTCCTAAATATCTAGTATTATCAGGTTTAATACAAGCACTAAATACTTCTTCTTTACCATCTTCTCTAGTTCTAGTCATAGTTTTAGTATGACTTATAATAAAAGGATGAATTCTAGTAAATGTTCCATCAATATTAAAATCGCTTATCCAAAGTTGATATTTAGTACCAGTATCTTTAACACATATATAAAATTCTGGAACTCTTACCCCAACATCGCCATCACTTCCATCAAGAGGAGGAATAAGACCATTTTCAAGAGGTTTAGCCCAACCCGTAGGATTAAGGAAATAACTTATTTTCTTTTCATTATAGACACAACCTTTAAGTCTATTTTGAATAGGAAGTTCTCTATGAAATTTAGCATTACCAATTCTGATTATATCATTATCATCTTTAGTCCATTCAATACCATAAGCAGCATTTTCAAAAGTAGGAATAAATGCAGCAGAACCCCAAGCAGGATTGCCTTGTTCATTAATAATTAAACTATCTCCTTTAGATACTCCATCTAAATTAGGTAGATGTTTAAGTCCTTCTGCAAGTTCATTTAGTATATGCTTGTTAAATCTTAACAAGCCATTATACATCTCTACTAAATTAAAATTCATGTTAAGCTTGTTCTAGAGCATCAACTCGACCGTTAAGAGAATTAATATTACTAGTATTTCGATTAACTTGAGTTACAAGTCCTTGAAGAGCAGTAATTATAGCATCGTTTTTAGTATCATTACTAGCTTTCATAGCATTAATCGCAGCAACTATATCTGTATTTGCTTTATTAATAGTAGAATTAACAGTATCAAGTTTATTACCAATAGTAGTTTTCATACTATCAACAGCAGCTTTAATACTATCTAATTTAGCATCAACTTTATCAAAACGACTATTAAGAAGAGTTTGAGTTTCATCTGATTCACTTTTATGTTGATTTTCAAATTCATCAAATTCAGCTTTAACCATTTCATGTAATTCAGTAATCTTTTGACTAATCTCATCAAGATTAACTATAACATTATTTTCTCCAAGCTCATCATGTTCTTTATTACCAGAAATACTAAGTTTAAGATTATTAATAAGTTTATTAATAGCATCTAACTTATAATTAACTCTTTTATCATCTTCCATATCTTTAGAATTTAGTTTGTTACAAATATAAATTATATTATTAATAACAAGTAGTTTAACAATATTATTAACATTTTTTAATTAAGCAGTTTTAGAACTATTAATACCTAGATATTTAGTCCAAGTATAATGTTTACGTTCACTAATATAATTAAGATTATCATCATTAATATGAGCTTCTTCTTCAAAACTTACATCTTTATACGCATCATGTTGTTTAATATGAAATAGTCTTATAATAAGATATTCAATACCATACCATATATAGAAAAAGATATATAACATCTCTTTCATTTGTTCTGTATGAATAGCTTCATGATTAAGTTCTTTATTACTTAATTCTCCTTTAGTAAATATAATACCAAAAATATTAATAGCTTTATAACCATTAAAAGGAAAATGTTTAGTCTTAATAACTCTCATAACTTTACTATTTTGAAATTTAATATTGTAAATATTTATGTACATCAATAGAGCCACTTTTTAGGCTTATAGTAAGACTTTTATTCAATCGTGTATAGTTAATCAGCTAGGCTTAAAACTAACTAAATTTGGCAAGCTATACTCCCCGTAGAGGATGGAGCAGGCTTGAATCAGTCAATCAAACCTAGCCAATCAATCTCATACAATCTTAACCAATAGTATTATCAATATCTTTATAGCCAACTCCAAGTTTCTTTAGAATAGGACTAACAACCCAACTCCAAAACACAGGAGCAAGAATAGCACTATTAACAAGCATAATAGCATTATTATATCCAGCAGCAATATAAATACCAGCCATAGTAGCAATACTTATAATTAATACACATCGTTTTTGCCAAGTAGGAACTTTATTATCACCATTAAAGTAATCAATAACTTTAATAATAATATAAGTTAGAACATTAACAATAAACATAAATCCAAAGTCAAAATTACTAAGGATACCATCTACAATTACATCAATAAATCTGTCCATACTAAAATTTAGATAAATAAAAAAGGTTTGAACTACATAATCTATAGCACTTAAACCGTTATCTTTGTTTGGTCATTAACATTAATTTAACTTTCAATAGGACTATATATTGTCAATTCACCAATTTTATTAAGTTTAGTATATTTTATTTCACCAATTGAAGTCTTACCATCATCAGCAGGACCACTTTGTGTATCAACATTACATTGAATAACTTGTTGTCCTCTAAATTCAGAATTACCTGCAACAAAACCATAATTAAATTTATAATTATTGATATATTTTGAATTATAAATAGTATTATCTGAATTAAGTAAAGCTGTCATATAAGTATATTCGTAAGTATCATCTTTATCAATATTTAACTTAGGAGAACTAAGAGTATTAATATATCCATTTAGATTTATTTGATTATTCCATACTTTATACTTAGTATTAGGAGTATTTTCATACCAACAATAACCATCTTTATGTACCATTCCATTACCAGTACGAATTACTTTAACATTAGGAAGTTCAAAAATGCTATCATCAACAGGATTAACTCTAAAATATATAGGTTCACCACCAGCAATAGGATTAGCTCTAACAACTTCACCATACCAACATTCTTTATAACCTCCATTACTATAATCAGGCATATCTATTTTACCATCAGAAGTTGGAAATAAAAATTCTCCACGTTTATCAATATCATCTTCAATATTTGTTAATTGCCAAGCACAAACTATAACTCCTCCTTTATAAGCAGTACATTCAATAGTAACATTTCCAATACCTTTTAAACCAAACCAATTAGCACATAAATTCATCTTCATTATATCAGGCATTTTATCTTCTAATTCAATCATAGATTCAATGTTGAACATAATACATTCAGCACCTGAGTTAATATTATCGCCACCCCAATATAAATAAGGTATAACACCAGGTCTTCGACTCCAAGAAAAACCAACAGATGAATAATTTAAACTATCAATAGGAGAATTAACATAATATGATTTAGTATCCAAATCAAAACCATCATTTTTACCCCAAATATATCTAAGTTGAACACTAGTAAAATCACTAAAATGAATAACAGAAGTAGGCCAAATATGATTAGCACCATCATAAACATGAGCAATATTAATTTGACCTACTGTTCGTTTCTTAAGAGGTTTAGCAACTCCTCCTTGACGTCCAAGATTTAAACTCATTATTCATCAACAATATTATAAGTCATTCCAGCAACCGGGGTAATAGTTGCATATTGGGTAGCAGTTCCTGTCCAAATTGGAAGACTAAGTTTATTACTATTTGCACTAGGCATAGTCATATTAACTCCACATCCATCATTAATAGCTTTTTGAATCTTATCAAGATTAACACTATTAGTAATAGATTGATTTATTTCTTCTTTAAAGTTATTAAATGTATCATTAGTAACATATCTATTAAGTAAATTATTAACTTCTTCTTTATTATAAGTTTCAGACTTAGTATAATAATTTTTAAACATATTATTAATCTCTTCTTTAGTATAACTTTCCATAGAAGAAGTACCACCCATTACTCTCCATTCAGTACCATTCCAATAACAAATCTTTCCATTACGATATTCAATCTGACCTTTAGCCCAATTACTACAAGTTACATTAGGAAAATATTCAGACTCTTCACCAACCATACCTGTAAGTTTACATTTATTTAAATTAATAGTACCGTTTTCTATAATACCACCTTCAAATACAAGTTCACAACCAACAGGCATTGTAATAGTTTTACCACTTAAATCAAAAGCATAACGAATAATATAACGAGTATTTTCTTCGTTAACCATATCTTGAGTAAGAACAGCTTTATAATTAAGATAAATATTATTCTTAACTTGAACTAAAGTTTCTTCATTAAAATAATATTTAATATTATCTACTGAATTAACATATATAATACCAAGTCTTGGACGTTCATCAGAAAGACAAGTATTATAAATATTATAGTCTTCACTATTTCCATAAACAGGAGTGTTGACCCCCCGTAGAGGATGAACTCTATCAGTAGCTTCTATAATAGTCCATCTAGTATAATAATTATAAAATCCAACTCCATCATGAACAGTCTTAACTCTAAGAACAAATAATTTATGATATGTATCATAATAAATACCAGCAGTATTACCTAAATCTGTTCTAATAACTTCATACTTATCAGTATTAAGAATTATTTGACCATATTGTTCACAATAAGTATCGTCAAGAAAACCATCAAATAAAAGCTGTTCTGCATTACTTGCATCATCCTCCACGGGGAGTAAGACCTTGCGAATTATTTTATATCCTTTACCACTTTTATATTCAGGTTCATAAGGTCTATCTTTAAGACTAAGACGATTAACATTACAACAACCAGGACTTAATCTTATAGTAATATCTTCTTCATCGGGATAATTAATAATATTAACTTTACCATTTCCTGCAATCATTTGTTTAAGAGCTTCATTAAGCATATTCCAATCAATAGTTCCATCAGCAATTGGAATTTTAGCTCCACTTTCTTCAAGATACTTCTCACTAAGAATTTTAGTCCAATTATCATCAGAAACCCAACTAGCTTCAACACCAGCTTGCATATTACTACCTATATAACTTTCAGTTACAGATATATTATGTTCTGCGTCATAATAACTAATAGTAAGACTATTACGTCTAAAAATAGCAGGAACAGCTTTACGAGTATTAACTCTAGTTCCTTGATATGGAATCCATAGATGATTAAATCTAGAAAGAACAACAGTTAAATTATTGTTTGTATCTTTATCAAGAATATTTTGAAGATAAGTAATAGGAAATACTTTATCATAATTATTCTGACTTAGTTTTTCATATAATTGTTTATCATTCATAGCTATATAATTAATTTGAATAATTTTAATAAGTAAATAAACAATATAGTTATCACTAACATTGTTATATTGAATAATATTTTCATCATGCTTCAACTAAAACTCTTACATTAAATACTATATTATTAGAAGTCATAGTAAATTGACATAGTATAGTAAAATCAGAAATAGCAATATTAGAATTAACACTAATAACAATACCACTATTATTTATAATAATGCCATTAACATTAGTAGAATTAATTAAACTACAGTTATATTTATCACCGCTACCATCTTCATGTTCAAACCAAAAATATAATTTACCAGAATAAAATGTACTAACATTAGTAGGAATATATACGTAAACACTAACAGGACTACTAATAATATTATTATAAATTGTTTCTCCATCATATATAGTATCTACATTCATACTATTTATATAAACAGGTAATGCAACATTATCAGTAGTAAACTTATTATTTTGTATGCAAAAACGACCAACTACAGGACTACCTTGTTGAGTACCTCTAGTAGTATTATTTTGTGAACCTAGCCATCTCCATTCAACATACCATGTTCTACTACTAGTAGAAGAATTAGATGAAACTTGTATTCCAAAAGCTATCATATTATCACCTACTGTACTGTCATTACCAACTAGTACATCACAATTAACTTTACTAATAGTTACAATATCACTGGCAGTATAATATTTATAAGTAGTACCGCCACTTCCTTCTACTCCATTCCAAGTATATTTTTGAGTAGTATATATCTTATAATATACATATATTAATTCTCCTTTTGAAGATATATCCTTATCAATTTCACATACATTAGGATAAGTGGTACTATCAATACCGGTATCTGGACCAGTTCCATAATATGTAGTATGATATATTACATTTTGATAAACTAAACTACCAGCAGATTGAGTAATAGTAATATCTTTAGTAGCACTATCTATAGTAGCTCTAAATACCGAACTACGAGAATTAGTAGAAGTATTATTACCATAATTAACAGTTTTACTATTTAATGTTGCAGCTCCACTAACTTTACTTAATGTAGGAGTACCACTATCTTGTTCTGTATAAGTAGTTCCAGTACCATTCCATTGCCAAGTACGACTTCTAGTAGCAGAAGTAGATAATGTAGCATTTCCACCAGCAGCAGCAATAGTTGTTACATTAGCACTTAAACTAATAGACCATGCTCCCCAACTACTATAAGTTTTAGAACCAGCATTTTGAGTTACAGTAGTATCTTTAGTTACAGAATCCATTGTAGCTCTAATAACTGTACTTCTAGCACTTGTAGAAGTATTATTATCATAAGTTACTTTATTACTAGCAAAAGAACCAGCACCACTAACTTTACGAAGAGTAGGAGTTCCAGTTCCTGTTTCAGTTCCACCACTTCCATTAACTCCGTTCCATGTCCAAGTTCTTGTCCTACTTGCAGAAGTAGTTATATTTGAACTACCTCCACTAGCAGCAACATTTCCACTATTAGAAATATTAACTGTCCATGCAGACCAAGCACTATATTGTTTAGCCCCAGCAGATTGACTAATAGTAATATCTTTAGTAGTTGAATCAATAGTAGCACGAATAACAGTTGATTTACCACTTGTACTAGTATTATTTCCATAAGTAACTTTAGGACTAGTCCAATTACCACTTCCACTAACTTTACTTAATGTAGGACTTCCATTTCCAGTTTCTGTACCACCAGAACCGGCAACACCATTCCATGTATAACTTCTAGTTCTACTAGCACTAGTTGATATAGTAGCTGTTCCACCTGTTGCACCAATACTAGTTTTATCAGCACTAATATTAACAGTCCAAGCAGACCAATTACCGTAAACTTTAGCACCAGCAGATTGTGTTATAGTAATAGATTTAGAAACACTATTGTTAGTAGCAGTAATAGTTATACTACGACTATTTGTTGTAGTATTATTACTAGCAGTAACAGTTTTACCACTTAAAGTAAATCCGCCAGCACTACCACTAAGTGTAGGTGTAGCAGTTTCAGTATCAGTATGTGTAGTACCAACTCCATTCCAAGTCCAAGTACGAGAACGACTAGCATTAGTAGTTATCGTAGATGAACCACCACTTGCAGCTATCGTTTGCGTGCTTGCCGAGATAGAAACAGTCCAAGCAGACCACGCTGAATACACTTTTGCGCCTGCCTGCTGCGTTATCGTAACCGTTTTGGACAATCCTACATAACTAGCTGTAAGTGTCGCTGAACGGGCTGAAACGCTCTCATTTGATGTAAATTTTATTTGATTTCCACTAAGACTAGCACTACCACTAATACTAAGAGTAGGAGTAGCAGTTTCACTATAAACAGTACCAGTGTTATTCCATTTATAAGTTCTACGGGCAACATTAGCAGTAATAGTTCTAGTGCCGCCTTTAGCTTCAACACTAGTTCCATCAGTTTGTAAATCTAGTACCCAATCGGTATAAACTTTAGCACCAGCAGCTTGATTTAAAGCAGCACTAACTTCTTTAGTTTGACTATTTTCTAAAGTAAATACAGCAGTTAAAGTACCACTTTTAGCATTAGTAGATTCATTATTAGGTATAGTTAATACATTATTACTTATACTACCTAAAGTAGTAGAACTAGTAAAGCTAGCAGTAAGATTAACAACAGTTTCAATCCAAGTTCCAGCATAAGTAGAACCCTTGGTTATACTCCCCGTGGAGGATGCATAGTCAGTTCTCTTATATCCACTTTTAACAGAACTAGTAGGAAGTTTTAAATCATAACTTCCACCTGTATTTGCAATAGCACTATCAACTACTGTTAATGTACTAGTATCATATGTACTAGCTTTACTACCTTTAAATGTAACAGTATAACTATCTTTAGCTTCTGTATCATCAATTAATACAACTAACTTACCATTAGTTATAACTCCTTTTTCTATTCCATCAAATAAAACCTTAACTCCATCAGTAGGAAAAGTAACAGTATAAGATATAAATTCTTGTTTCCATTCTAATTCTACATTATGAGTTATAGGTAAATAACCGCTATTACCACTAATAGTTTGAGATTTATAATGTTCAGCAGTAATATTAGCAGTATAATCAGTCTTGACAGGAATAGTAAATACAAATTTAGTATTGTTTTCACTTATAACAGGAGTATAACCCTTAATAGTAACAGTTCCGGAAACATTCAATTTAAAAGTAATAGTAACTTCAGTATTCTCTGGATAAACAAGTTTAGAACCTTGATATATTTCAAATACATCTATACTACCAAGTTTAATATCATGTATTCCAATATCTCCTTGATATATAGCCATAAATTAAGCTTCTGATTTAACTATATAAGTAGTATTGTTATCTTTTTGAGCAATAGCTGCATATTGAGTAGCAGTACCAATCCATATCTTAGGATTGACTATTGGTTCAATAGTAAGATTACTTAATTTATAAAGAGTTTGGTCAACTATTTGAATAGTATTATAAACATAAGAACCATCTTCGGATAAAGCAACATGATAAATAGCATTAGCATTGCTCCATTGAATAATTATAATATTATCTGTATATCTAACATTAAATGTACCATATTTACCATTATGAAATACAGAATTAGGTTTACCAATAGCTGTAACAAATCCAGCAAAATTAGTAAAAATAGAATTAATAGCAGCTAATACTTTTTCTTTACTACCACTATTAGTTAATAAAATAGTAATATTTCCAATATCATAAGATTTAATGATTTTATTACTATTTATAGCTACAAAAGTATTAATACTTTTTGTTTCTTCACCACCAACTCTAGCTATACCTTTATCCCAACTTAAATCAATTTTATTAATTCCTTCATTAGAAAAATAAGTAATTGTAGCACTAATATCATTACTGCCTACAACAATTCTATCAAAATTAACTCTACTATTATTATTATCAACAGCAATAATACTTCCGCCTTTTAATAGTATTTCTTTAACTTCATCAAAAGTTTTATCACAAGTAAATTCTTTTTGTCCATTAGTATATATTCCAGTAGGAACAGTTATAACTACACCATAAACAGGAATAAATCCTTCAGGAGTATCTTTTCTTTCATATAATTGTTGATTAATATCTTGCATAACTTTATAAACTTTAAATGGTGGCACTTATTCAGTACCACCATGATTAATATTAAGTTGTTTTCTTTTTAATAACAAGTTCATAACCATTAGGAATTAAAGCTTTAATAGCATTAGCAATAGCTTTATCAACTTCCGCTTTAGTATAAGTATTTTCTACTGTTGGTACATTGACAAACTTATTATTAATTTCTTCTTTAGTATAAACATTATTAGAAAGTTCAGTAATTTGATTAGGTAAAGTTTCATCAAGTTTAACTTTATCAGCAGCAGACATAACACCTGCTAATTGAGTAGTAGCAATAGGTATATTTACATGACCATGAGGTTGTGTCGTATAATGGTCATCTTGACCAGTTACAAATTCTTTACGATAATAATGGTATTTTAATTGTACATAATCGGTATATGCTTTACCAAATTCTAAAGTATCTATAACAGTATTTGGTAAACTATTAACTATCGCAGTAGTTTTTCTACCTTTACCACCATCATAAGCAGTACCTGTAACTTCACCTAAAGCTAAAGTTTCAGATATAACTGCATATTTAGTTCCAGACCAACGATAAGTTTTACCACTATATTCAGTATCTTCACTTATATCAACATAAATTTTACCTTTTTCAGGAGTATAATATACAGGAGCATCTTCTATATACTTTTCAGCAAAATGAGTTTCATCAACATAATATCCTTCAAGAACATCATCAACATAACTTGGTAATTGACTTGCTGGAACTTTACCATCTCCATCAAGACTAGCAATACCATTTGCTACACCACGTTTAGCTTCAATAGCTTCATTACAGAATCGAATAATCTTCTCTTTAATAATAGGATAATTATCTATATTACTAAGGATATGTTCAACTGTAGATTCAACCTTATTCTCAATAACAACTTTAAGGTTAGGATGATTATCAATATTATCAAAGATATTTTCTATATTACCTTTAATAATATTAAGTAGTTCAGTAAAATTATTAATATGTTCAAATATATAAGTAACTCTAGCTTCTACTTTAGTTTCAATAAGATTCTTAAGAATAGGAAACCTATCAATATTATTAAAAATATAATCAACTCTACTATTTACAGCATTATTAATACAAGTAACAAGAGCAGGATAATTATTAATATTAGCAAATATATTCTTAACACAATTACAAACTAGATCAGAAAGAATACCAATAAGTTCAGGATAATTATTAATATTATTAAATATATAATCTACTCGTTCATTAACATTATTCTGAATAGCTTCTTGTAATTCTGGATATTGACCTATATTCTTAAATATATCAACTATTTTATCAACAGTATTATTAATAATAAGATTCTTAATATTAGGATAACTATCAATATTATCAAATATATTATTAATAGTAGTTTCTACATGAGAATTAATAGCATTAGTAATAAATTGACTAAGAGCAGGATAAGAAGAAATATTATTAAAGATGGTTTCAGTCCATTGTTTAACATATTCATTAAATATATTCTTAAGTTCAGGATAATCATTAATATTATTGAATATGTCTTTAACAATAATAGGTAAACTTTCAACTGTACTATTCTTAATAATATTAACTAGTTCAGGATAATTATTAAGATTGTTAAATACATTTATAACAAACTCGTTAATAAAACTAGTAATAACATCAAGAAAATCTTTATAATCACCTATATTAGTAAATATTTCTTCAAGAGCTTCAGACAAATCTTTAATAACAGTATCAAAAGACCATCCTTCCCAATTGTCAGGATTAGTCCAAGCTTCATCACTAATATCATCACTATTATATCGTTGAGTCCAATTAACATTAGTTTCATCACGATATGTTATAATATATCCTTTACGACGATAAATTTTATCAAGTTTATTAACAGTATCGGCAAAAGTACCTTCCCAAGTTAAATAAATACTATTACAAGCGGCAAGTATTCTATCTAATCTTGTTCCAGTTACACCATCAAAAATAGCTTGAATAACAGTCAAAGGATAAATATTATATCTAGTGTCAGTTTCTTCACAATACTTATCTAGCATATGAATTGGCATATTGCCTTCTTTATCACATTGAACTTTACTAGGATCAAAAGATTGGCAATTAGTACCAACAAAAACATTCTCTTTTAACATAATTACCAAGGATTAGAAACACGTTTAATATAATGTAAAGCAACAGTAGGTAATAGTTTATTAATAGCAAGATAATTTCCTGTCCAATTATCTGTATTAATTTGTGTCCACACCATTTCACCATTTCTACTAATATTAGGTCCAGTCATATACCAATTGGTATTTTTATTAATATTTAAATCCCAATAATTAGTTTTAGTAGTACCATAAGGATAAGTATTTCTACAATCTTGATTCAAATCTCTACCATGATCATTTGCTCGCCAGTTACTAGGAACTACAACATGATGATTACCATCACCACATTTACCAGAACTAGCGGCAATTGCATGTTGATGTAATGGTAAATCACTACCACCAATATAAAAACCGTAAGCTCCAATATTTAAACCAGGAGTAGCAGGGTCATAAGTATCACCTACATTTTTAAGAACAGTACTCCAATCAAGAGTATTTTGTTTAGGATTATTATAAATATTAATACCACCACCTATATGACCCATAACAAATCGTCCTTGAGCAGCAGTATATATTTCCCAACCTGTTGGAGGTGTAGTAGTATCCCAAAGCATAATAGAACCAATAGGCATAACAGCAGCAATCCAAGTTTGTACTTGAGTAGCAGTTACTCCACCTGTTGTTTCTCCTCCACCACCTGAGCCAAATCCATCATTTACTAATTTATTTTTAATATCAGTATAAAGAGTATTAAAATCAACATCAAGTCTACTAGGTTTAGTTTCACTATCAGCAAATTTACTCATAGTAAGATATTTACCTGTTCTAGCTTCACCGAGTTGAGTTGTAGACATAACATTATGAGTACCATCTCCGCCTGAGCCACCACCACCTTCAATACCAGCAATGATATCATTAATTTCAGACTTAGTATAATAATTATTAAGCATAGAATTAACAATATCTCTTACTTCTTGTTCGGTTAATCCACCGCCGCCAGAACCACCACCTGTAGCATTAATAGTAATAGTACCATCAGAGTTTTCAACAAAAGTAATATTAGTACCAGCTTTAATCATGTTCTTAAACATAGAAACATAATTATCTTCAAAATATTGTTTATACTCATTACTTATGTTACCACCACTTTGGTCTATCTTATTAAGAATCTCTTCAATCTTATTATTAATATATTGCTCAAGATTATTAATACTACCTTCTACATTACTATTTAAATCTCCAATCTTATTATAAATATCTTCAAATTTAGCATTATATTCAGTAATAAGATTATCTATTCTAGTATTAATATTAGAAACTTCTTGTTGAAGATTACTTATCTGTTGGTCATGAAGTTCAAGATGTTCATTAATCTTTCTAAGTTCTTCAAGAAGCCAAGCATAGAACTTTTCCATTTCTTCTCTTAACTTCTCTAAGAAAGCTTCAAATTCAGCACGAGTAAGATAAACAGATAAATCAAAACCCATACTTACCCATTTTTCTCCATCCCAAAACCAATAAAAATCATTGGTATAAGAACCACCCCAACCAACAATTTCAACTTGTTTATTATCTTCGCCTAAATCAAGAGGATGATAAAGTATTTGACCTTTAGCCCAATCACCATCTAAAGATATAGTTTCTTTATCAAACATATCTTCCTGACGATAATTACTAAGAAGTCTACATTTATTTAGTTTAACAGCTCCATCATATAATCTACCACCTCTCCAAAGAATTATACTATCATCTGGAAGTTCAATAGTTTGTCCAGCTAAACAATAATCATATTGAAGTATATAAATAGTATTAGGCTCGTTAATCATATCTTGAGTAAGAGTATTAACACCACTAATCATATTTTTACGAAGATATTTACGAGCCTTTCCACTATAATCATTTGTATTATAGTCTTTATCTGCAAATTTAAGAAGATTATCAACAACTGTTAAATCTTCTTCATCAGCTGCATTAGTAATCTGTGAAGCAGTAAACATTTGTTTAACAGATTCACTAAGCATTTCAGGAGTAATCTGACCTTCAAGTATTTGAACAGCATTATCTTCAAAATACTGTTTAAGCACTTGTGCCATATAATTAACTATAACATTACGACGAAGATAATTATCTTGAATATTAATACCAAATTCATCAGCAACTGCGCGTTCTGCAATCGCTCTTGGAAACATACCGCTAAATGATTCTACAAATTTAGAACCAATTTCAGAGTCAGCTTCAAGATGCCATTTCTTTGCATTAGTAACAGGAGTTATTTCATCAAGAATATAGCTCTTTTTAGTTTCAATAACATAAACTTCACAACCTACTCCAATCTGTTCCCAAGTAAGAGCATCTCTATCTTCCATTGTAGATACTACAATTCTAGCAGCTTTAAGACCTCTTTGAACAACAGCAATAAGTTCTAATATTTCTTTCTTGAAAGTTTCATAATCAATAACTAAATCTTCTCGAAGTTTAGCAATAGGCTGCCAATACTCTTCATTAGATAAAGGAATACCAGCAGGAACAGCTTTACGAGATATATAGCTAGCATAGAAACCGTCATGAACTATACATAGTCTTTCATAAGGTCTATCATTCCATTGACCATTACAAGTAAGACTAACTTTACCAAGTTCTTCTTCTATTGTTTTCATACGTTCTCTAGGTTTACTAAATTCATAGTGTAGACCCCCCGTAGAGGATGGAACACATTCACATTATTCATTATCATAATCAACATCACTAAGACTATAAGTTTCATTATATTCTTTACCTTCTTCTTTCTTCTCCCAAAGTTTACCAGTTTCAGGGTCAACATAAAATTTAGGAGCATCTCCACAACTAACTATTGCATGAATTTTACCTTCTTCATCAACAGGAAGCGTAATAGAACCACTATACTGAACTTGTTCACTACCTTCATAAATAATATTAAGTTGACCTTTAATATATTTAAGAAGAGTTTCAGCAAGTTTATCTTGACCAAGTTGATATGCTGCCATAGCAGATTGAAACATATTCCAGCAAGTAACAATATTCTTATTATTACCTTTACAAGTAGCAGAACAATCATTAAGCATATCAAGTCCATATTGTGCCATAAGAACTAATAGTTTATGATAAACACAAACATATTTGCTAGGAACAGTCATATAAACATATTGGGGATTAATCTCAACTTGTTCAGTTCCATCAGCTTTTACATAGACACCATTAACATAATTATCATCTATTTGTTCACTCATTCTAACATCAAGTTATTGTATGAATTAATAATTGATTTTTGTTGCTCATCAGAAAGCAATTCTAAGGCTTCTAGTGCTTGAATTAAAATTTGCCCTTGTGTTAGTTTGCACCAATTTTTTTCGTTCAATGGGAAACCTAATTCTGCTATTCTCACCTGTTTTTCAGCCATGCTTGCAATACGCAATTGCATCTCTTTTGATAGCTGTTTTGGATTACTAATATAACCTCTTATCATAATATCATCTTATTTAAATGCCTTATTAATAATATAAGCAGTATAATCATTAACTCTAATATCAATACGTTTATTAAACGCAAGAATACGTTGATTAGAATTAAGATTTTTATTATAGACAATATTTATAATATCACCATAAATATCTTCTTTCCATTCTTCTTTCATATAATGACTAAGATAATCTTCATCACCACGATACATATTAAGTTTAGAATAAGCATCATAATAAACACTATTAACTAAATGTCTAGCATTATATTCTATTTGGTCACGATTACTATCGATATTATTAGTAATAATAGTTGAAGCAACAAATTTTGTACATTCTGATGCCGCATTATTTATAACAATAGAAACAACAGATTTAGATTTTTCTCTATCTTTTTCAATAATATCTCTAGTAACTATGTCAAGAAGTTTGGCAATATCATCTAAAGGATTTCTTTTGTTATTATCAATTATCTTATTAATTATAAGATAAATAACAATAACAATACCGGGAATAAGACCTTGTTCAAAGGCATTTTGAATTAATTCCATTTTTATAGATACAAGAATAGGGACTATCAGTATCAACACTAATGCTAATACCAATAGCCCCTATTCGATTAATATTACCTAATATTTACCTAATCGAGTCGGGTAATAGGTTATGCTTTTTCTTCAGTAACAATAGCTTTAAGGATAGTTTCAACAGTTGCAATAGCAGTAGCTCCAGTAGGGAACGCTATTTGTACAATCTGATGAACAACTTCATCTCTAGTTTTCATTTCACGTGGAACAGCAAAACGAAGAGTAAAGATAGTATATCCAGCATCTGCACTATCAGGTTGCTTCAAAGGATTAATAGGATATGCAGGATACAGTTCAGTATAAGTATCACGGTAAGTATATTCAATACCTGCATCAGCAGCAGCCTTATTAGCTAAATCAATAATATAAGCAGCGTCACCATAAGCAGGTAAACCGTGAGTTGTAACTGCAACAGCTATACCCATTAATTCATCAGCTCCAAGAATTTCATAATCAATACCTTTAGACTTAGCAGTTAGAGTGATTTTAGCATCAGAAACAGATGCTTTAATACCATGTCCAACAGTATTATTATTAATTTGGTTAGCTAATTTCTTTGCTACATCATTAGCAGTAGGATTAAGACCAGTATGAATGGTAGCAGTCCAACGATTACGTTCATTGAACTTTAATCCTTTTTTCACAATCATGATAGAATAATCAGAATAAGCATTTACATCTCCGATAGTAAGATTAGCAAAGAAAGTAGTAGCAGCTTGATAAACACCTTTAACAAAAGTAAGATGTTTCTTATAAGCTGGAAGAACTACTGGACCATTTGCTTCACGACCAAGATTAATGTAAAACTTATCGGTAATCTTAGTACCGTTAGCGTCAATAGTTTCCTCGCCATTAGCAAGATAAGTAAAAGCAACCGCTCCAGCAGCAAGAGGTAATCCCGCTCCATAAGCGACATTGCCCGCTAACAAAAACTGTCTCATTTTTAATTTAATTTAGAGTTTAACTTTGTTTATCAGCTCCATTAGAAGTAGCACCAATACTAGCAAGATAAATCTGCACTGCACGCATAACTATTTCCATATGTAAATAAGGAGGTAAATCGCAATTAACCCAATCTTCTTCTCTATCTTCATCAAATTTAACTTTAGCAGGTTCTTTGATATAAAGATATTTAACTAATTGGGGTTTAACTGTATTATTACGTCCAGTATATATATCAACATTGATACCAGATTCATCTCCAAATATAGTAACTATCGGAGCATCTTTCGCAGCACGATTACAGAAATCTCTTAGCGTTTGACCTAAATCTTCAGCTTCAATAATTCTGCAATCATAAATTGTCTTGCCATTATAACTAACTTGAAAGCCTGTATATAGCATTATTCCGTTGCTATCAATATTAATTTTATAAGGGTCAACTTCTGTTCCATTACCTGTAATATCTCCGCCGTTAACAGTACCCGCTGTGTATAAAGTTCTAAGAGCATTAACAGGACTAATAGAAGCATTTTGTCGAGCAACCTTATCATTATAAGGAACAGGTCCAACGTTTTCTACTATTACATTTCTAGCTTTTTCAATTATAGCAGCATTAAGACAAATATCTATATCTTCCATGAGAATAGCACGAACGGTCTGCATACCCATCTGTTGTGCCAGTTCTCTGAACGTCACGTGCATCTCCCCAATGTTCATAATCAAATGTTTTTAAGTTTATTTTTATAAGCACTAACAAGAGCACTATTAGTAGGATTTTTAAACCATGTAACAGCTTCCTTAACATTAGCGCCAATGAACTCACCATCAGGAGTAGTAATATTTTGATTATGAATTGCTCTGATAAATTCTCCACGAGAAATAAGAACCTCAATTAAAGATTTAATAGTAATATCTTTATCATTGCAAAGTTTATTAAACTTAGCAGGTTCATTTGTACTAAATTTATCAAGATGTGATTGTTTATCAACAACATCCATAGCCATACCGTTAGGAATATTAATATTATTGGCAACACAGTATTGAATAAATACAGCATCAAACAAATCACTATTCGTGAGAAGTTTAACATAATTACCTTTAGCAGAATTAATTTCCTGACGATGTTTAGCAAGACGCTCAGTTTCTCTTTGGTCATCTTTAAAATAAAATCTAATAGATGGATCAGAATTAATAAGAGCAATATCTTTAGCTACATCTTTATACAATAAACAATGACGATAAATTAGATAATCATCAAGAACAATAGGATAACCATATTTATACTTTTCACTTTCAAGAAGATTTAACTTAGTAATTTT
>ENA-ORSC01000909-ORSC01000909.1-human-gut-metagenome-genome-assembly--contig:-NODE-909-length-21796-cov-14.615105_pt1 | contig 21796 bp, 10 predicted proteins | sample MGYA00242178_ERZ509140 | MGnify/ENA primary metagenome ERZ509140 (study PRJEB26280, sample SAMEA2338681) | human gut metagenome | biome: human gut; feature: human-associated habitat; material: faeces... | reverse complement strand
CGCCAGCCGCTTCCCGGAATGGGAACTCACGCTGCATACTGCGCACCGGTTCGAATACAAATTCCTGATCGCCGACCGCAAGACCCTCACCCCCATCCTGTGGGAGGAGGGTGCCAACCGCACCTGGGGCGAGTTGCCCGGCGCTGGCGAACACGCCCTCGACGCCGCGGCATCCCCGCGTTTCCCCAAGCGCAGGTGGCGGGGCGCCGGGACGGCGATCCCGGTCTTCTCGCTCCGTACGGAAGAGGATTTCGGCGTCGGCGAGTTCTACGACCTGAAACGGCTCATCGACTGGGCGGCCGCCACCGGGCAGCGCGTCATCCAGGTACTGCCAATCAACGACACCACCATGACCGGCACCTGGGAAGACTCCTACCCCTACAACGCCAATTCGACCTTCGCCCTGCACCCGCAGTTCATCCGGCTGCCCGCCGCGGGCGTCGTGGAGGACGACGAGTACCGCACCCTGCGCAGCGAGCTGAACGCCCTTCCCGAAATAGATTACGAGCGTGTCAACGGGCACAAACTGCGGCTGCTCCGCCGGGCGTTCGAACGCCACGGCGCCCGCACCGCGGCACGCCGCGACTACAAGGCCTTCATCGCCGCCAACAGACACTGGCTCATCCCCTATGCCGCCTTCTGCACGCTGCGCGACGAAACGGGCACGCCCGACTTCACCCGCTGGGGCGGTTTCGCCCGCTATGACCGCAAAGCCGTCGACGCCTATTGCCGCAGCCACAGCCGCGACATCGCATTCCACTGCTATGTCCAATACCACCTGCATACGCAACTGTCCGAGGTCTGCGCCTACGCCCGCGACCACGGCATCGTCCTCAAGGGCGACCTGCCCATCGGCATCAGCCGCACGAGCGTCGACGCATGGCTCTACCCGCACCTGTTCCACATGGACTCGCAGGCCGGGGCCCCGCCCGACGCATTCTCGGCCGTCGGCCAGAACTGGGGATTCCCGACTTACAACTGGGAACGTATGGCACGCGACGGCTACGCCTGGTGGCGGGCACGCATGGCCAAGATGGCCGAATACTTCGACGCCTTCCGCATCGACCACATCCTCGGGTTCTTCCGCATCTGGGAGATTCCCACGCATGCCGTACACGGGTTGCTGGGCTATTTCAACCCCGCCCTGCCCTATTCCGCAGATGAACTGCGCGGCATGGGCTTCGACACGCAGGGCGGACGCTACACCACCCCGGCGCCCGACGAGCACACGCTCGGGGAACTGTTCGGCGACCTGGCCGGCGAAGTTCGCGCCACCTGCATGAAGGAGGGGCGGTTACTGCCCGCCTATGCCACCCAGCGCAAGGTCGCAGCCCGCTTCCCGGGCGACGACGAACACCAGACCCGGCTGCGGGAAGGGCTTATGGCATTGCTCGACGACGTGCTCTTCATCGAAGACCCGCGCCGCAAGGGCTATTTCCACCCCCGCATCGCCCCCCACTCGACACATGCCTACCGCCGGCTCGACGGAGAGCGCCGCGCGACCTTCGACCGGCTCTATACCGACTTCTTCTACCACCGGCACAACCGTTTCTGGCAGGAATCCGCCCTGCGCAAGCTCCCGGTACTCCTCTCGGCGACCGAGATGCTGACCTGCGGCGAAGACCTGGGGATGATCCCCGACAGCGTCCCCGAAACGATGCACGAACTGCAAATCCTCTCGCTCGAAATCCAGCGCATGCCCAAGACGCCGGGGGAACTCTTCGCCGACCCGGCGCACTACCCCTATTTCTCGGTCTGCACCACTTCGACGCACGACATGAACCCGCTGCGGGCATGGTGGGAGGAAGACCGCGAACTCACGGCGCGCTTCTACCACGAAGCACTCGGCATCGGGGGCGACGTTCCCTATTTCTGCGAGCCGTGGATATGCCGGCGCATCCTCGACATGCACCTCAATTCCCCGGCGATGCTCACCATCCTGCCGTTACAGGACTGGCTTTCGACCGACGGGGAGCTGCGCTACCCCGACCCGGCCAAGGAACGCATCAACGTCCCGTCCATCCCCCGCTACCACTGGCGCTACCGGATGCACCTCCCGCTCGAGGAGTTGCTCCGCAAGGAGACCTTCAACGAATCGCTGCACGACATGATCGCCTGCAGCGGGCGCCGCTGACGGGCGTACTGCGGCACCGCCGCTCCCGGCTACAAAAAAGGGGTACTCCGATGGGTACCCCTTTTTATCATGCAGCCGCGACGAAGGCTCAGCCATTCCCCTCCAACCACTTCAGGAAGTCGTCGACCCGCGACCGGCTCACCACCATCTCGAACTCAGGACGCGGACGTGCCGTGATCTTCAGCCGGTTGCCCAGATATTTCACGATGCTGACGATCGCCGGCATGGCGATGATGCAACTGCGCGATATGCGGAAAAACCGCCCGGGATCCAGTTCGTCCGAAAGGACGTCGAGCGACTGATCCACAACATAGCGGTTGTTATCGCTCGTGACAAGGTAGGTGTTTTTCTCTTCCGAGTAGAAATAGGCGATGTCGGTGGTTTGTACCGGAACGATCCGGTCGTTGAAACGCACGACATAGCGCTGTTTGTATTCGCGCGGGCTGCGGATCGCGTTCAGCAATACGTCGGGGTCGATACCCCCGCTCCGCACCCGGCAGCGCTCCACGGCACGCCGCAGCGCCGCGGGGTCGATCGGTTTGAGCAGGTAGTCGATGCTGTTGACCTCGAACGCCCGCACGGCGTAATTGTCATATGCGGTGGTCATGATGACCCGCGCCGTCACATCCGCCTGGCGGAATATCTCGAAGCAATCCCCGTCGGAGAGCTCCACGTCCATGAAAATCACATCGGCACTGTTCCCCGGCGTGCGCAGCCAGAGCACCGTCTCCCTGACCGAGCCGGTCGTCCCGACGATCCGTACGTCGGGAAAATGCTGGGTCAGCGCTCGCGCCAGGTTTGCCTGGGCCATCATTTCGTCTTCTACGATCAGTACGTTCATATTACAGCAACGGTAAGGTGACACAATATTCGGTATCGGTACGGCGTATCCCGATCGGGATGCCCGACAGGTCGAGGTATTGCTGGCGGATGTAGTTCAGCCCCACACGGGTCGAGGTAGTGCCGGATACCTTCAGCTGAAGGTTGTTCGACACCGTCACGGCTCCGGCCCCGGCGACGATGCGGATCACCAGCGGCCGGTCGGCCCCCACCGAGTTATGCTTGATGGCGTTTTCGATCAGCAGCTGCACCGAGCAGGGCAGGACATGGCGGTTCATGGCCTCGTCCGGAATGTCGGTCTCCACGCGAAACCCCTCGGGGAAACGCACCTGCAACAAGTCGACGTACATCCCCACGAAAGCCATCTCCTCGCGCAGGCGCACGAGCGTCTCCTCCTCGTTCTGGAGCATGTAACGGTAGATGCCCGCCAGTTTATGGATGTAGGCGCTGGCCTGCTCCGTGCGCTGCTCGCAGACCAGGCAGTCGAGGATATTGAGCGAGTTGAACAGGAAATGGGGGTTGACCTGCTGTTTGAGTTTCATGTAACGGAACTGCGCCTGGTGCGCCTTGCCGCGCTCGGCACGCAGCACGGCACGCGCGACTAGGGCGTAATCGACCATAAATACGACCGAATAGAGGGTCACCTCGACCAGCAGGGTGACGATCCACAGTTGCAGGAACTCCCGTGCGGAGAACGAGCGGTCGAAGGCGAACGGCAGGTGCAACCCCGTAATGAGCGCCACGCAGGCCGACGTGAACAGCACGAACAGGAGGAACGCCGCGATTTCGGCGATCAGACCGTGCCGGGTTTCACGCCTGCGCGTATGCCGGACATAGATGATATTGACGCACAGCAGGATAATCAGTGCCGCGGAGTTCGAAGCCAGCAAGTCGGCCATGTGGTAAAGGCGGTCTGTGGAGAAGGAAGGCGATGAGAAGAGCTCGACATAGGCCAGCCTCAGCACGAAAATCACCCCCACGGCCAGCAGCAGCAACCCGATGCGGGGCGTCCAGGCCGAGGAGCGGCTCGCCGTGTCGTCGCCGCGGCGGAACAACTTGGTGAACCACACGATGCTCCAGCCCAGAATCTCGGTGGTTATGAAAGTCGACACGGCATGCACCACGGGCGGGGCGTGCAATAACAGCTCGATCAGCTGCGCACCGCCCGTACCCAGCAGGTAGCCGATCACGTTGACGACGATCACGCTGGCAGCGGTGAACTCCACGTTCAGGCCCCGTTTTAGGCAGATCAGCACGATCAGCACGATCGTCAGCAGCGTCAGCACCAACTCGTCGTTGATCCCCGCCAGATGGCATGAAAGGGCGACCACGGCATGGAGCACGGCGAACAGGTGGATAATTCCGGACACTTTGAGCGATCGCATATAGGCTGACTGAGGCTGTATTAAGTATATACGGGTTTCGTTTATTTATGAATAAAGGTAGTGTTTTTCCGCGTAAATTCCAAATCGTCCCCCTCGGGCTACCGTTCGTCGTAAAAATCCGCCCGTTCATCCGGCTGATCCCTCCGTTCGTCGCCCGGCGGTTCGCCATCCGGATTTTTTTATTAAAATTTGTATAACCTGAAAACCAACCGAAAAACCGAAATGACCAAACCTAAACTCTCATTTTGGCAGATTTGGAACCTCAGCTTCGGCTTCCTCGGCGTGCAGATCGGATATTCGCTCCAGAATTCCAACACGTCGAGCATCTTCGAATCGCTGGGGGCAGATGTCAGCCACCTGAGCTACTTCTGGCTGGCGGCACCGCTGGCCGGCATGATCGTCCAGCCCATCGTGGGGCTTTTTTCCGACGGCACCTGGACGCGCTGGGGCCGCCGCATCCCCTACATCCTGGGCGGGTCGCTGATCTCGGCGCTGGCGCTAGTGCTCATGCCCAACTGCCCCAAACTGCTCGCCTTCGCCCCACTCGCCATGGGGGCTTTCATCCTGCTGTTCATGGATTTGTCGTTCAACGTCACGATGCAGCCCTTCCGAGCGCTGGTGGCCGACATGCTCGACGATTCGCAGAAGACACAGGGCTACGTGGTACAAACCTTCCTGATAAACCTCGGTGCGGTCGTCGGCGCTATCCTGCCGCTCGTCATGACATGGCTCGGCGTGTCGGACGAGGCCGCTCCGGGGCATGTTTCGCCGCACATCGCCTACTCCTACTATGCCGGGGGCGCGATCCTGCTGCTCACGGTGCTCGTCACCTCGTTCAAGACACGGGAATATCCGCCCGGGGAGTTCGCCCGCTACAACAACCTCTCCGAGGAGGACGCCAAACCGGTGAGCTTCGTCGGCCTCATGCGCAACGTCCCCGGCGTGATGGTGCGGCTGGGCGTCACGCAGTTCTTCTCGTGGGCGGCGCTCTTCCTGATGTGGACTTACCTCAAACCCGCCATCACGGGTGTAGTCACCGACCATGCCACGGGCGAAGTGCTCTCGGCCGGCGCCACGCAGACATGGGTCGGCGTGCTCAACGGCACCTACCCCATCCCCGCCTGCATCGCCGCCCTGTTCCTCGGGCGCGTCGCCGCGCGCTACGGCAACAAACCCGTCTACGCGGCCTGCCTGCTCGCCGGGGCGCTGGGCTTAGCGGGGTTGTGCCTGCTGCACGACCAGTACGCGCTGATGCTCCCGATGGTGGGGATCGGCATCGCCTGGGCGGGCATCCTCGCCATGCCCTACGCCATCCTGTCGCGCGCAGTCGAGCCACGCCGCATGGGCGTATACATGGGTATCTTCAATTTCACGATCACCGTCCCCCAGATCGTCATCGGACTGACCGGCGGTGCCATCGTCAAGTACTGCTTCGCCTCCGACGCGGCCGACATGCTGGCGCTCGCCGGGGTCTTCATGCTGCTGGCCGCCGTGTCGGTCTTCCTGGTCAAAGAACACAAGGCCCAATGACCTACAATCCATAAAATCAACTTATAAACTAACCAAAATTCTTATGAAACGATTTTTAACTATGTGTGCGGGTATCTTGCTCATATGTCAATTTACCCCCCCCCTCACGCTGGCGCAAAACGCTGGTTATGAGGTTAAAGGCGTAGTTGTCGACAAGTCCGGAATGCCGATCCTGGGCGCTACCGTCGTCGAAAAGGGCACGACCAACGGCGTCTCGACGGGCATCGACGGCGACTATGCCATCCGCGCCGCCGGCCCCGAATCGGTCATCGAAGTCAGCTATGTCGGTTACAAGACCGTCAGCCTGGTGGCCAGTTCGTCGCTGCTGGCACACCTCACGCTCGAAGAGGATGCCATGGGCATCGACGACGTGGTGGTGATCGGCTACGGTTCGGTCAAGAAGAACGACATGACCGGTTCGGTCGTGGCAATCAAGGCCGAAGAGTTCAACCGCGGAGCCGTGGTCTCCACGCAGGACATGCTCAAGGGCAAGGTTCCGGGCGTACACATCATCCCCGGCGACGGCGGCCCCGGATCGAGCGCCACCATCCGCGTGCGCGGTGCGGCTTCGCTCAACGCCTCGAACGACCCGCTGATCGTGATCGACGGGGTACCCATCGCAGTCGACGGCGGCAAGGGTATGGCCAACCCGCTGGAGACGATCAACCCCAACGACATCGAATCCTTCACCGTGCTCAAGGACGCTTCGGCGGCGGCCATCTACGGTTCGCGTGCTTCGAACGGCGTCATCCTCGTCACCACCAAGAAGGGGCGCGGCAACACGCCCCGCGTATCGTACAGCGGCAGCGTGAGCGTCCAGACCAACTCCGACGAGCTGCCCGTGATGTCCCCCGGCGAGTTCCGCACCTACATCGACCAGGTGTATCCCGCAGGTACGACCACGGGCGACAAGGTACAGTCGATGCTCGGCGACAAGAACACCAACTGGCAGGATCTGGTCTTCCGCACCGCCATTTCGCATGACCACAACGTCAGCCTGATCGGCAACATCAACGACCGCATGCCCTACCGTGCATCGGTGGGCTACACCAACCAGCAGGGTACGCTCGAAACGTCGAAATACGAACGCGGGACGCTCGACCTGAGCCTCTCGCCCAACTTCTTCGACAAGCACCTCACGGTCAACCTCAACGCCAAGGGCGTCGTCACGTCGCAGCGCTACGCTTCGGGCGGCGTGGTGGGTTCGGCTGCCTTCTTCAACCCCACGATCGACCCCTACTTCCGCAACGACGACGGCTCGATCGACTACACGACCACCAACGGATACTGGAACTACGGATCGGGCCGCGGCGAGGACTTCACGCCCAACACCCTGCTGGGTGCGGGCCCGCTCTCGCAGCTCTACGACCGCGACAATACGGCGCGTGCCAAGCGTTTCATCGGCAACGCCCAGATCGACTATAAGGTTCACGGCTTCGAAGCGCTGCGTTTCAACCTCAACCTCGGCCTCGACGTATCGAGCGCCAAGACCTACGACGGCGTGAACCCCGGCTCGTTCCAGGCATACACCGACACCGAGGCCCGCGGCTGGGGACAGTATTCGTGGACGACGAACTTCCGCCGCAACCAGCTGCTCGAATTCTACGCCAACTTCAACAAGGAGTGGGGCATCCACCACCTCGACGTGATGGCCGGTTATTCGTGGCAGCATTTCTACAGCTCCGACCACTCGGTATCCTATTTCAACGAGACGCACGAGCAGAAGGGCGAGGATTCGCGCTACCCGTTCAACCGCCAGGAGAACTACCTGCTCTCGTTCTACGGACGCCTGAACTATTCGATCGCCTCGAAATACCTCTTCACCTTCACGCTGCGCGACGACGCCTCTTCGCGTTTCTCGAAGGATACCCGCTGGGGCCTCTTCCCTTCGGGCGCCTTTGCGTGGAACATCGCCGAGGAGAATTTCCTGAAGGATTCGCGTGCCGTCTCGGCCCTCAAGCTGCGCGTCGGCGTCGGACAGACCGGCCAGCAGGAGATCGGTTCCAACTACCCCTACCTGGCGCGTTACTACATGTCGACCGACGTCTACAAGACCTACTACATGGGCAGCGCCGGCCACATGTTCTACCTCACGCCGGGCGCCTACGACCCCAACATCAAATGGGAGACCACGACGACCTACAACGTCGGACTCGACTTCGGGTTCCTCGGCGGCCGCATCAACGGTAGCGTCGACTGGTACCTGCGCCAGACGGACGACCTTCTGAACAGCGTCATCACCCCCATGGGCTCGAACTTCGGCAACACGGTGCTCACCAACATTGGCTCGATGGAGAACAAGGGCGTGGAATTCAACCTGAATTTCATCCCCGTGCAGACCAAGGACTGGAACCTCACGGTCGGCTTCAACGGCACGTTCCAACACACCGAGTTCACCAAGCTCAACAACACCGACGACCCCGACTACAACATCCAGACGGGAAGCATCACCAAGGGCACGGGTAACCTGCTCCAGATCCACAAGGTAGGCTATGCGCCCTACACTTTCTACTGTTTCCAGCAGGTATACGACCAGGACGGCAATCCGATCCAGAACGCGCTGGTCGACCGTGACAAGGACGGCAAGATCACACAGGCCGACCGTTACGTGACCGACAAGAGCCCCAACCCCGACTTCTTCTACGGCATCAGCCTCAAGCTGAGCTACAAGAACTGGGACTTCGGCTTCAACGGCCACGGTTCGGCGGGCAACTGGGTCTTCAACGACTTCGCCTCGGCCAACTCGACGTCCAACATCGACATCAACGCCGGCAACCTGCCCAACTTCGCACGGCTGGTCAAGAAGACCGGCTTTACGAAGGCCAACAGCGGCGAGCAGTGGTATTCGGACATGTTCCTCGAAAACGCCTCGTTCTTCCGCATGGACGACATCAACCTCGGCTACACGTTCAACAAGATCGGCAACTGGAAGGGTTCGATGCGCGTCGCCTTCGGCGTGCAGAACGTATTCGTCATCACCGATTACAGCGGCGTAGACCCCGAAATACCGGGTGTCAACGGCATCGACGGCTCGATCTGGCCGCGCCCGCGCACCTATTCGCTGCGTCTGAATGTAAACTTCTAAAAACGAACGAACCATGAAAATCGACATAAAACATTTCGCCTTGGCGGCGGCAGGCGCAACGATGCTGCTCACTTCGTGCATCGGGGATCTCGACACCCTGCCCCTCAACCCGTCCGACTCGACCTCGGAGACCGTCTACGGGAAAGACGAGAACGGCTACCTGGCCGGGCTCACCAAACTCTATTTCAATTTCGTCTCGAACGACACCACCGACCTGCAGGTCAGCGACGGCGGCGCCTCGGAGCTCATCCGCGCATTCTGGACGATCCAGGAGGTTACGGCCGACGCCTGCAAATGCGCCTGGGAGAACGACGCCTGGGTACGCGCCATGAATACCGACACGTGGTCCGACGCCGACAACGACGCGACCTACGCCGTCTACGTACGTACGTTGCAGGGCATCGCCTACGTGAACGAGTACCTGCGCCAGACCGCCTCGGACAAACTCTCCGACCGCGGCGTGAGCAGCGAACTGGCCGCCAGGATCCAGAGCTTCCGCGCCGAGGCCCGTTTCCTGCGCGCCTATTTCTACTGGATCGCCCTCGACGTGTTCGGCGACGTGCCGTTCACGACCGAGACCTCGCCCTTCGGCGGCGGTGTGAACCCCAAACAGGCCTCGCGCAAGGATGTCTTCGACTACTGCATCTCGGAGCTGACCGACCTGGCTTCGGACGAAAGCGCGATGCCTGCCGCACGCTCGAACTACCCGCGTGCCGACAAGGGTGCGGTCAACGGCCTGCTGGCCCGCATGTACCTCAATGCCGAGGTTTATGCCGGCACCCCGATGTGGACGGAGGCCAAATCCGCCTGCGAAGCGATCTTCGGCATGGGCTACTCGCTCTGCCCGGAGTATTCCGACCTCTTCCGCGGCGACAACGGCGAGAACGCCGACGCCCTGAAGGAGATCATCTTCGGCGTGGCATACGACGCCGAGCAGACGCAGTCCTACGGCGGCACGTCGTACCTGACGCTGGCAGCCATCGCCGCCACCGACGTGACGGCCGAACAGAAGATCAACGGCGTGAACAACGGCTGGGCCGGCATCCGCGTACCCTACGAATACGTGCAGAAATATTTCAACGCCCGCAACGCGGACTACACCACGGGCGAATATACGGTCAGTGACAAACGCGGCGGAATGTTCTACATCAAAGGCCGCCAGGAGTCAATGAACGATGCGCTCTATGTCTTCCTCAACGGGTGGACTTGCCTCAAGTTCAACAATATCCCCCACGACATGACCAACGACGAATTCCTTGCCACGGCTGCATCGAAGGCATACAGCGACATCGACTTCCCGATGATCCGCCTGGGCGAGATCTACCTGATCTACGCCGAGGCCTGCATGAACCTGGGACAGGCCAACACCGCGCTGCCGAAACTCCAGGAGCTGAGCAACCGTGCCGGGGTATCGGCCCCCTCGTCGGTCACGGCCGACTACCTACTCGAGGAGCGTGCCCGCGAGCTGATGTGGGAGGGGCACCGCCGCACCGACCTGATCCGCTACGGCAAGTTCACCACCCCGTCGTTCCTCTGGACATACAAGGGCGGCACCTTCACCGGACAGGGGTTCGATGATTACATGAAAATCTTTGCCATCCCTTCGTCGGAGCTCGCTTCCAACCCCGAACTGCACCAGAATCCCGGCTACGGAAACGCAACCGATAAATAACCAACCCTAAAAATCGTACGACTATGAAAATTACACGATATGCGATGATGCTGGCGGCTGCGACGGGACTCCTCTCCGCCTGCCAAAAGCTCGACGAGGTAAAGGCCTACGACCCCGACAAGGTCGTGGCGCCCGTGCTGCATGCGCTGCCCGGGGAGATCGTCATTACGCCCGACAACATGGGCTCGACGCAGACCTTCACCTGGGACGCCGCCGACTTCGGCGTCCGCACCCAGATCAACTACTCGATCGAAGCCTCGTACAACGACGGTGCGAAACTGGTGCTCTTCACGGGTATGAACGGCACCTCGTCGGAACAGACCTATGAAAGCCTCAACAACATCCTTGCGCTGTCCGTGGAAGACGGCGGCCTGGGGGTTCCCTCGGGCGAACCTACAGACGTGGATTTCTACATCAGCGCCACGATCGGCACCGACTTCGAGAAATTCTACTCCGCCCCCGCCACCGTCCGCATGACCGTGACAACGGCCGAGCGTACCTATCCCCAGGTCTGGGTAATCGGCGATTACTGCGGCTGGAATTTCGACAACGCACAGGGACTGTTCTGTTTCTCCGGCGACGAGGTCACCTACGAAGCTATCGTTGACTTGGGCGAAAAAGCCGCCAACGGCTTCAAACTGAGCGGCGAAGCCGGTTGGAACGATGCCTGCAACTGGGGCACCGACGATGATGCTGCGGCTCCGGAAACGGAAGCCCCGTCGATCACGCTGATCTCCAGCAGCGGTTCCGGAAACATCATGGTCTATTCCAAGCGCTTCTACCGCTTCGTATTCGACCGTTCGACATTAACGTTAAGCAATAAGCTGTCGTTCAACTCGATGGGTATTATCGGCGATGCCACTCCGGGCGGCTGGGACACCGACACGGAGATGAATTTCGACACCCAAAAACAGCGTTTCTGGGTCGACGTCACACTGACCGCCGGGGAATTCAAATTCCGTGCGGACAACGACTGGGCGATAAACTTCGGCGGGGCGGACGGACGCCTTTCGCAGAACGGCGACAACATCAAGGCCACGGCGGGCAACTACCGCGTATACGCAACCCTGAACAACTCTGCGGAGATCACCTACGAACTCAATGCCGGCGACTACGGCACGGGCGGCGGCGAAGAACCCGACCCGGGGCCGGAAAAGGCCGACTGGTACATCCACGGCCAGACCGTCGCAACCCCCGACTGGGGCCCGACGGCCATGGAGAGCGCCAGCTCGAACATCGTGGCCTACAAGGCCGCAGGGGTCGAGGTAGCCGCCAACTCGGAATTCCTCTTCAAGAGCGGCGACGAGTCGCAGTGGATCGGGGCCGACGCCGCATTCGCCGGCAGCAGCCCCTACACCTGCACGATCGGCTCGGCCTTCAAGGTTTCCGCCGACAAGGTCAATGCCGTGATCGCCGAAGCCGGCACGTACGACTACTGGCTGCTGCCCGAGGCGGGACGCGCCTACGTGATGGCCGCAGGCGCCAAGCCCGAGCTGGTCGCCGACACATGGGGACTGGTCGGCAACATCACCGGATGGGGTGACCTGGGCGATTTCTCCATGAGCGAGGAGGGCGCCTACCTCGTTCGCAAAGGCGTAGCCCTGACCACCGCCAGCGAATTCAAGATCCGCTTCAATAACGCCTGGGACGACTCCAAGAACTACGGCACGGCGTCGGGCGGTGCGGTCGACATCAACAAGGCCGTAGACATCATCACCAGCGGCGGTTCGCAGAACATGAAAGTCCAGCTCGACGGCACCTACGACATCTATTTCGACCTCGCGAATTCGCAGATATACATCATGTCCGAGGGCAAGACCCCGGCAGAGGCCGAATAACGGCCACCCTTTCACGGGACGGCACACAGAGGTTGCCGTCCCGTTTCTGGCCTGCCGTCCCTGACCGGACGGCAGGCCCCGAAACGAACTTTAACCGAGATTCCGCTATGAAAAAATTTCTTTTCCTGCTGCTGGCACTCGTACTTTCCGTATCCGTGTCGTGCAGCGACGACAAGACCGGCGATACCGGCGGCAGTATGCTCTCCGTGACCCCCACGGAGATAGAATTCGAAGCCGCAGGCGGCAGCCGGCTGCTCGACCTGCGCACCGATGCGGGCGCGTGGTCGCTGACGCAGAGCGACAATACCGCATGGTGCACACCGGCCCTCACATCGGGCAAAACCTCCACGTCGTTCGCGGTCACGGCGACCGCAAACGAGTCGTCGAAACGCTCCGCGACGCTTACCTTCACCGCCCCGGGCTGCGATCCGGTCGTCGTCACCGTGACACAGAGCGGCGATGCCTCCCAGGATTTCGAGGGCGAGCAGGTCGTCGCCCAGCCCGATGCGTGGGACAACCGCAAACGCGCCGACATAAGCTACCAGCTGCTGGTATACAGCTTCGCCGACGGCAACGGCGACAAGGTGGGCGACCTGCCGGGGCTGACCCGGCGGCTCGACTACATCGACGCACTCGGCGCCTCGGCCGTATGGCTCTCGCCGATCCATCCGGCGGCTTCGTACCACGGTTACGACGTGCTCGACTACGAGGCGGTCAACCCCGCCTTCGGGACGGACGCCGACCTGAGGGCATTCATCGACGCGGCCCATGCCCGTGGCATCCGGGTCTACCTGGATTACGTGCTCAACCATACAGGCAAAGACCACCCGTGGTTCAAATCGGCCGCCGCGTCCGAAGGGAGCCCTTACCGTGACCGCTATATCTTCTCCGAAGACCCGCAGGCCGACATCGCAGCCGGACGGATCGACCAGATCGCCACGGAAGGCGCCGCAGGCTACGATGCCGGGCAATGGTTCTCGACCGACACGGGGGCGGGTGCCGCCGGGCGCTTCAAGTTCGTACTCGACTGGACAAATGCCGACAGCCCGACGGTGACCGTTACCGAAACGACCGACGCCGCGGACGCGGACAACACGCAGGGCGGCCCGGACGACAAGTACCTCTATTTCGGCAACGGCACGAGCAAACGCTTCTACGCCAGGGGCGGCAACAGCTACGAACTGACGCTCGACTTCGATTCCGACTGGGGATTCCTCGTCCGCACCTCGACCACGTCGTGGGCCGCAGGCACCAAATACGGCGCCCCGGACAACCGGACGATCATCCGGTTCGGGGAGCCCTTCACCCTGATGTCGAACCGCTCGGCCGACCCGGCCAACGTGCAGTTCTCGCTGCCGACGATGTACCATTCGCACTTCTGGACGGCGGCATTCGCCGACCTCAACTACGGCAAAGCCGCCGAGGCCGAGCAGTCCAGGGCGTTCAAGGCCGTCGCCGAAGCGGCTGACAAGTGGGTACGCATGGGCGTGGACGGGTTCCGCCTCGATGCCGTGAAGCACATCTACCACAACGCCTACAACGACGAGAACCCCACGTTCCTCAAGAAATTCTACGACCGCATGAACGAGACCTACAAGGCCGCCGGCGGAGAGGGCGATTTCTACATGGTGGGCGAGATGCTCGACGAAGCGGACAAGGCGGCACCCTATTACCGGGGGCTGCCGGCACTGTTCGAATTCACGTTCTGGTACAAGCTCAAATGGGCGCTGCAAAACGGCATCGGATGCTATTTCGTCAAGGACATCCTCGACGTGCAGCCCCTCTACGCACAGTACCGCAGCGATTACATCGAAGCCACGAAACTTTCGAACCACGACGAGGATCGCACGGGCTCCGACCTGGGGCAGTCCGTCGAAAAGATGAAGGTGGCGGCCGCCGTACTGCTCACGGCGCAGGGCGCACCCTACATTTACCAGGGCGAAGAGCTCGGGTACTGGGGCACCAAATCCAACGGCGACGAATATGTCCGCACCCCGATCCTGTGGGACAAGGCGGGCAACGAACTGGCTTCGGGAAGCCTCTCGGGCAAGATCGACATGCAGATGCTGACCGCAGCAATCTCGGTCGAGGCGCAGGCCGACGACGACGGTTCGCTGCTCAACCTCTACCGCACGTTCGCCCGGCTGCGCAACACCTATCCCGTGCTGGCGCAGGGCAAGATGGTCAAACACCCGGTCTACAACGACGGCAACACCTCGCAGCAATCCATCGCGGCCTGGTACCGCGAACTGGACGGCGAACGGATGCTCGTCGTGCACAACTTCGGCCAGGAGACACAGATACTGACCCTTACCGACCAACCGGACAAGGCCGTAGGCGTCTCAGGTGAAGTGAAACTTCAGCGCGGCGACGCTTCGTCGAAACTGCTCATGGGTGCCTGGTCGTCGGTAGTGTTCGCGCTCTAAACAACTCGCCATGAAACGGTTGCCCGCATTACTTCTCGCAATGGTACTGGTTGCCTGCGGCACACGGCCGCAGCAACCGGCCGCCCACCCCGACTGGAGGTACAACTCGGTCGTCTACGAAATGAACGTGCGCCAGTACACCCCCGAAGGGACGCTGGCGGAGGCCGCACGCCACCTGCCCCGGCTCCAAGAGATGGGCGTGGACGTCGTCTGGCTGATGCCCGTCTACCCCATCGGCGTCAAGGAGCGCAAGGGAACCCTCGGCTCGTACTACGCCATCTCCGACTACGAAGCCGTCAACCCCGAATTCGGCACGCTGGAGGATTTCGACCGGTTCCTGGCCGAAGCCCACAGACTCGGGCTGCGCGTGATCCTGGACTGGGTGGCCAACCACACCTCGCCCGATGCCCGCTGGATCGAGGAGCGCCCGGCCGACTGGTATGTACGTGACTCGCTGGGCAACACCATCGTGCAGTACGACTGGACGGACATCGCCAAGCTCGACTACGGCAACGCGGACATGCGTGCCGCAATGGCGGCCGCCATGCGTTTCTGGCTCAACCGCGGCATCGACGGATTCCGCTGCGACATGGCGTGCGAGGTACCCATCGACTTCTGGCAGCAGACGCTGCCCGCACTGCGGAAGGAGTACCCCGGCATCTACCTGCTCGCCGAGGGCGAAGCCCCCGCATTGCACGACGGGGCGTTCGACGCCTCGTATGCGTGGGAACTGCACCACCTGCTGAACGACATCGCACAGGGACGCAAAAGCGCCGCAGACCTGCGTGCCTACGTCGCCAGGGATGCCGCTGCCATGCCGCGCGAGGCGTTCCGCCTGATGTTCACCTCGAACCACGACGAAAACTCGTGGGCCGGGACGGAATTCGAGCGCATGGGCGACGCGGCACGCGTGATGGCGTTCCTGACCTTCACGCTGCCCAACGGGCAGCCGCTCGTCTATACCGGACAGGAGATGGGGTTCGACCACCGCTTCGAGTTCTTCGAGAAAGACCCCGTACCCGCGTGGGAACATAACGGGTTTACGGATTTCTACACCGCACTGATCCGGCTGCGCCACGAGAACCCGGCGCTCGCGGCCGGAGAACGCGGCGGGCAGGCCGCATACCCGCTCGGCGAACGAACACCCGACGGCCTGATGCTGTTTTCCCGCACGGCCGGCGGCAACGAGGTGACAGTCGCTGCGAACCTCAGCGCGGAGGCAGGTCGCATTCGACCTGCCGTTCGAGGGCTCGCGCCGCGAGTTCTTCACCGGGAAGGAATACACGGGCGGCACCCGCACCGTGCTTCCCGCATGGCAGTGGCTGGTCTTCGCACAAGACAGGAGATAAGGGTTGCGGACATGCGCCGGGGATGCGCGGAAACAGCGCCGGGAACCCGATAGCACCCGACGGGAATAGACAGTAAACCATCAGAGAAGCACGGGGATGCGCATGAGAAGCACAAGGATGCCCCGGGCGAAACGGGAATCGCTGGAAACCGATTTTTTGCTAACTTTACAAACGACAATATTTTGAACCGATTTTTCATGACACTCGCAGCAGCCGGACTGCTCTCCTGCACAGGGACAGGACAGTCCGCATTTGACCCCGCCTCGGTGGCAGACGCCTCGGGCGAGGTTACCCGCGTCGAACCCCTCTCGTGGTGGACGGGAATGCAGACCCCGCTCCAGTTGCTCGTCAACGGGGCCGGCATCGCGGCATACGACGTCCGCATCGAAGGCGGACAGGGCGTCGGGGTGAAGGCCCGCCACAAGGCCGACAGTCCTAATTACCTATTCGTGGACGTGGAGGTGCAACCCGACGCGGAGCCGGGCACCTACTACCTCGTATTCTCGCAGGGGGAACGACAGTTCAAGGTTCCCTATGAGATCGCGGCACGCGCCGAAGGCTCGGTCGCACGCAGGAGTTTCACCACGGCCGACATGATCTACCTCCTGATGCCCGACCGCTTCGCCAACAGCGATGCGTCGAACGACTCGACGCCCCACACGCGGGAGCGCGCCGACCGCAGCGCCTTCTTCGGCCGCCACGGGGGCGACCTGCAGGGGATGATCGACCACCTGGATTACATCGCAGGGCTGGGCGCCACGGCCGTATGGCCCACGCCGCTGCTGCTGGACGACGAACCCGAAGGTTCGTACCACGGCTACGCCTGCGGCGACTACTACCGCATAGACCCCCGGTTTGGCTCGAACGAACTGTATAGGGAGTTCGTAGGCAAAGCCCACGACCACGGGCTGAAGGTGATTATGGACATCGTCACCAACCACTGCGGCACGGGCCACTGGTGGATGAAAGACCTGCCTTTCAGGGACTGGATACACCAGTTCCCCGAATACACCGGGACGAACGTCTGCTTCTCGACGAACATGGATCCCAACGCTTCGCGCTACGACCTCGACCTGCAGGAGAGCGGCTGGTTCGTGCCGTCGATGCCCGACATGAACCTCGACAATCCCTACGTGCTGCAATATTTCAAGCAATGGGCCGTGTGGTGGATCGAGTATGCCGGCCTGGACGGGTTCCGCGTCGACACCTACCCCTACAACGAAAAGGTGCCGATGAGCGAGTGGTGCGCGGCCGTACGCAGGGAATACCCCGGTTTCAACATCGTGGGAGAATGCTGGACGTCGTCGATCCCCCAACTGGCATACTGGCAGGGCGGCAATCCCAACAAGGACGGCTTCGACTCGCACCTGCCGTCGATCATGGATTTCCCGCTGCAGGAGGCCATCTGCCGGGCGCTGCCCACCGACTCGCTCCGCTGGGGCGAGGGCATGACGCGCGTCTACGACTGCCTGTCGCACGATTTCGTCTACCATGACCTGTCGAAAATGATGATCTTCGTCGCCAACCACGACACCGACCGCATCGGCGACATCGTACGCAGAAACCCCGACCGGCTGAAACTCTCGATGGCGATGCTGGCCACGATGCGCGGCATCCCGCAGATATTCTCGGGCGACGAGATGATGTTCACCTCGAAAGACCTCTCGCAGGGACACGGCGGGCTGCGCGTGGATTTCCCCGGCGGCTGGGAGGGCGACGCGGTGAACCTGTTCGACCCGGCGCAGCGCGATGCCGTACAGGCGGGGCTCTTCGACTACACGCAGCGGCTCTTCCAATGGCGCAAGTCGAAGCCCGTGATCCACAACGGCCGCACGATGCACTTCCTCTCGCGCGACAACACCTACGCCTATTTCCGTTATGACGACACCGACGCGGTATTCGTCTTCATCAACAACTCGCGGGGCAAGAAACAGGTGCCGTGGTCGCACTATGCCGAGATCGCCTCGGGGCTGAGCGACGGGCGCAACGTCCTGACGGGCGAAGCCACGGAGGTGGACGATACCACCACGGTCGGCCCGCGGCAGGCGCTGATCGTAGAATTCAAACGTAAATAACAAGACCGAACCATGAAGAAAATATTTTTATATATCTCTGCGCTGCTGGCCGGCGCAGCCTGCACGGCACAGGAGACGCTCCTCTCGCCCGACGGCCGCCTCCGCCTGGAATTCAGCCTGGCGGATGGAGGCCGCCCCACCTATACGCTCGATTACAAGGAGCGCCCCGTGATCCTGCCCAGCGGCATGGGGCTCGAACTGCGTGGCGAAGCCCCGAAGCTGGAATTCGGGGCTGAAATCCGCAAGGGCGAACCAGGGCGCCCGGTATCGCTCTACGACGGGTTCACCCTCGGGCAGGTGGCCCGCAGCGAGTCCGACCAGACATGGCGTCCCGTATGGGGCGAGCAGGCCGAGATCCGCGACCGCTATAACGAAATGGCCGTCACGCTGCGGCAGGCCGCGACAGGCCGCGACATGACGATCCGCTTCCGGCTCTACGACGACGGGCTCGGATTCCGCTACGAATTCCCCGAACAGGAGTCGCTGACCTATTTCGTCATCGGCGAGGAGAAAACACAGTTCGCCATGACGGGCGACCACACGGCGTTCTGGATCCCGGGCGACTACGACACGCAGGAGTACGACTACACCGAATCGAAGCTCTCACAGATATGGGAGCTGATGCCCGGCGCCATCACGCCCAACTCGTCGCAGACGCCCTTCTCGCCCACGGGCGTACAGACGGCCCTGCAGATGAAGAGCGACGACGGGCTCTACATCAACATCCACGAAGCGGCGCTGGTCGACTATGCGTGCATGCACCTCGACCTGGACGACCGGAATTTCATCTTCACCTCGCACCTTACGCCCGACGCACAGGGGTGGAAAGGCTACATGCAGGCGCCCTGCCATACCCCGTGGCGCACGGTGACGGTCTCGGACGACGCCCGCGACATCCTCGCCTCGAAGCTGATCCTGAACCTCAACGAGCCGTGCGCCTATGACGACACCTCGTGGATCAAGCCCGTGAAATACATGGGCGTATGGTGGGAAATGATCACCGGCAAGAGCGACTGGGCCTATACGCGCGACGTGCCGTCGGTACAGCTCGGCGTGACGGATTACGCCCGGTGCACACCCAGCGGCCGCCACGGCGCCGAGAACGAGAACGTGAAGCGGTACATCGACTTCGCGGCGGCACACGGGTTCGACCAGCTGCTCGTCGAAGGCTGGAACGTCGGCTGGGAGGACTGGTTCGGGCACACGAAGGATTACGTCTTCGATTTCATGACCCCCTACCCCGATTTCGACATCGCCGCGCTGAACGAATATGCGCACGGGAAAGGCATCCGGCTGATGATGCACCACGAAACGTCGGCTTCGGTGCGCAACTACGAACGCCACATGGAAGCGGCCTACCGCCTGATGAACAAATACGGGTACAACTCGGTCAAGAGCGGATACGTGGGCGACATCCTGCCCCGCGGAGAGCACCATTACGGGCAGTGGATGAACAACCACTACCTCTATGCCGTCCGCCGGGCCGCCGACCACAAGATCATGGTCAACGCCCACGAGGCGGTGCGCCCGACGGGCCTCTGCCGCACCTACCCCAACCTGATCGGCAACGAGTCGGCACGCGGCACGGAGTACCAGGCGTTCGGCGGCTCGAAGCCCCACCATGTGACGATCCTGCCCTTCACGCGCCTGCAGGGCGGCCCGATGGACTACACACCCGGCATCTTCGTGATGGACGTCGCGGAGGTCAACCCCGGCAACCACTCGCACGTCAACGCGACGCTCGCCAACCAGCTGGCGTTGTACGTGACGATGTACTCGCCGCTGCAGATGGCGGCAGACCTGCCCGAACACTATGAAAAATACATGGACGCGTTCCAATTCATCAAGGACGTGGCCATCGATTGGGACGAGAGCCGCTACCTGCTGGCCGAGCCGGGCGACTACATCGTCGTGGCGCGCAAGGCCAAAGGCACGGGCGAGTGGTTCGTGGGCGGCGTGACGGACGAGAACCGCCGTACGGTGACGCTCCCGTTCGACTACCTCGCCCCCGGCAAGGAGTATGTGGCGACGCTCTACGCCGATGCCCCCGATGCCGATTACCAGACCAATCCGCAGGCGTATGTCATCCGCACCGGGAAGGTTGGACAACGCACGGAACTCGACGTGGAGATGGCGCGCGGCGGCGGCTTTGCAATCTCCATACGCGAGGCAACCGACGCAGACCGCAAACTCTGCAAGCTGAAATAACGGGCGATGCCTGCGGACGGCAATCATGCCGGGGCCCACACAGCCCCCTCAAAAAATCCTTTGCCCCTCGTTCTTTTCAAGAACAGGGGCTTTTTTATGCGTATTTTTAAAACGCAAAAGTTCGCCCCTATATTATTGACTCCAAACCATTTACGCCCACAAATCCAAGATTAACACAACTGCTTGATTTTCAAAACAACATGGAGGTGGTCAATCAAAATTAACGAATCATTATAGCGGGGAAAATAAATTATTTTCCCCGCAACTGTGCTGCATCATCAAGTAGCTTTTTCGCTTTGCGCTCTTTGCTTGCAGCCCGCTCTAGTTGTTCTGCCCGCCGCCTTACGGCTTCTTTGTACCGTTCAACTTGGTTTCGGACGGTATCGCGTATGGCCGTGTGCTGCTCATCCCTGAATATCGTTTCCAACTCCATAAGCTCCTTTTCTTTGATCTCACCACGCATTTTCACGTAGCGGTATTTCAGGTCGTTCGCAGCTAACAGCCGATTATTCTCTGAGATTCGGTAAATGAATGCGCCTTGCAGGAAAATACATCCCAGCATGGCGAACATCGTCAGAAATGTTTTCAAGGATTTGATGTCGAGCGTATAAGTATGTCGATGCTCCTGCACGGGCAGGGCGCCGGGCCTTTTCAATGCTTCGACGGCCTGCCCGACCTGCTCGATCAATGTATGCGTCTGCTGGTTCTCGTGGTTGATTGTCCCCAGTTTGCCCGCCAATTGTGTCAGCAGCGTGTTGTATCTGTTGGTAAATTCTCGCTCCTGCTCGGTTTTTACTCCCGGCAAGGCTGTATGCCGTTGCAGATGTTCGAGCAGCTGTGCGACCTGTCCCTGCGAGAGCTCTGCGGCCTCTATCAGCCGTTCGATCCGTTCCAGCTGTACATTATCCAGCCCTGCGTTTCCTGCGCTGCCTGCTTTGGCGTTTTTGATGGCTTTGACAAGTGTTTCCTTGAGGTCTTCGTACATTTCGATCGAGAGGTCGATCTTATTTTCGTCGTTCATGATTTTTGAGATTTTCTAATTCGGTTACAGTTTCATTTTGGCTCTTCTTTTCTGTTCTTCCGTCCTGCGGCGGTGCTCCATCGCGGTGATGGCCATTGCTTCGGCTGCGGCATTGAGCAGCGCCGTAATTCGTGCTATATGCTCTTCGGGGCTTTCTCCCGGCTTGCGCTGCAACTGCTCGGCGGACACTCCGACGGGCGAACCGGCTGGCGGCAGCGGAATACCCCCGGCCT
>ENA-ORSC01000905-ORSC01000905.1-human-gut-metagenome-genome-assembly--contig:-NODE-905-length-21875-cov-5.159853_pt1 | contig 21875 bp, 19 predicted proteins | sample MGYA00242178_ERZ509140 | MGnify/ENA primary metagenome ERZ509140 (study PRJEB26280, sample SAMEA2338681) | human gut metagenome | biome: human gut; feature: human-associated habitat; material: faeces... | reverse complement strand
CACTTTTCACTGTTTTAATTACATAATCATTTCAGTTTCGTACTCAAAACGAACTTCCAAAAACTGTAAATCTATTAAGCTTTTATATCTATTTTCTCTCGTTCCCTCAACATAATCCCCGTTTAAATTCCGCTCAATCTTGGTGTTTTCATTATATCAGACTTTACACAAAATTAATACTTTTTTCGTCTTTGTATTACAATTTTATCTATTTTTATGGATTATAATACCCTTATTAATGGATTGAATGATGGTAAATATTCTAAATTCCATTAATAATTAATAAAGTTTTAAAGGCAAAAAAATCCCAGGCGAAAATCGTCTGGGATTTTTTATATAAATTTCTAATTATTACTGATTTAATCCATCTAACATAATATCTTCTGACCAACCGTCATCGCCGAACACTGCCTGACCTGTGCTTGTTGTTATTATGTTATTATTTTTTATTTCTACTATTTCCATTTCAGGATTAATATATGTTTTCTTCATAATACCCTCCTACTGTGCATCTGCATAATTTGCAAAATCATCAATTATTTTAATTTCATCTACACTATAACCATTTTCAGTATTGTATCTAGTACCTTTTTGAATAAGTTTTGCAATATCTTTGATTGATTTCTTTCCGATAACACCAGTATATTTAATAACTGTTGCGTTAGAATCTCCTTCATACTTTATAGTTGCATAAGCTCTTGCAACGAATGGTCTTGGAATGTTTGAATCAATCATTTTTATAATTGAACCGCAGAATGTACCACCATATTCATTGTTTATAGTATTATTTCTTTTTTCTTCTTTTGTGGAAGCGAATTCTTGTATTTTATTTTCTTTTTCTTTTCTTTCTTTAAAAATAAATCTTGAATGAAGTAAATTAATTTCCGTATTTTGTTTATTTTTTTCTTTAAGTTTTTTATAAATATCTTGAGAGCGTTTTACCGTATTGCAAATTATAAGGACTTTTTTATTTTTAGCTTTTTCCAAAATTTCATTATATTCAAAATCTTTCTCTTCATATTTTATTTTATGCCTTATTATAATATTTTCTTCATTATCTTTTTTGTAAAAAGGTTTTTCGGCTATTTTTATATTTTCTTTTCCTATAGTTTCTTCCAAAAAATATTTTACTATTGGCGGAAGAGTAGCCGTCATTATGCAAAATTTTCCTCCCAAATCGTTTACCACTTTAAGCCCAAAAATTAAAAAAGAAATTATATCGGGAGTATAAGATTGTATTTCGTCTATTATAACTTTGCTATATTTTAAAGTAGCAGCATATTTTTCAGTTCCGAGCGATTTAAATACAAAATAAAAAAGTTGGTCTACCGTGCATATAGTCAATGGATAAATTAAATGCCTTGTTTCAATATATTTTAATTGATAATCGTCAATTTCTTCGTCTTTTCTCATAATGCTTTTTGCATCAGAATGCAAGAAAGTAAATTTATTTTTATCATAATAATTTTCGTCCCATATTCTTTTATAAATGGCGTTAATCGACACTTTAATTGGCAAAGTATAAAATGTTTTTGAATTTCCAGCCCAAAGCAAAGCTCCTTCAGTTTTTCCAATTCCAGTGGAAGCTACGACAATTATATTTTTATCTTTATTTTCTTCTTTTCCCATAAATTCTTGAACTTTATTAGGAAATGTTATATTTTTATCTTTTTCTTTTTTTATTTTAAAAGCATCTTCAACATATTTGGATGCATCATCTGGCGTTAATTCTAAAGTGTCAAGTCCCGTATCTTTTTTATTATATAAATATGTGCTTGCAGCATAATCTATTTTATTCAACATTCCTTTCACTACAATAAATTTAAGCCAAAAATTATATTGATATTCAATATTTATTTCAATTTTATTATTCTTAATTTTATTTTTAGATAGTCCGATAGAATTGCAATATTCTATTCCGTAATTTTTAGCGTTTACTTTTAAATCTTTTTCTATAATTTCTTCAAAAATATCAACATAATCATCCGAATTAAATTCTCTATTATGATGATTGTATATGGAAGTTGCCAATACATTAATATCATATTTATCGAATCCGTATTTTTCTTTTAATTCGTTAGAATTTATAAAACAACAACTTAATATTCCATGAGGTATAGGATTTAAATTTTTATGCTCTTTATAAAAATTTTCTATTTCCTCATTTTCTTTAAAATCGAGTTTACTTTTTTTATACATTTCTTTTTGAAATTTATAATTTAATTTTCCTAAATCATGTTTTTCACAAGCAAGCATTATTAAATCGATTTCTTTCTTGGTAAATTTTTTGCCGTATTTTGAAATAAAGTCTTTGAATAAATTTATAAGTTTATTTGTATGTCTCTCTAAAGATTCTTCATTATATTGATTCTTTTTAGAAGATTTTGCTAAATATTTTTCTTTATCCATAATATAATATCCTTTAAGCTAAAAATACGCCTAAATTAATATTTTTATCATTTTCTTTATAAGCGTTCTCTCCTATTTCCATATATACATTATTCTCAAATTCTATAGCCTCAATTCTTCTCTTTATATATTTAACTTTTATCGGCTTCTTCCAAGTTCTTATACTATTTGGCGTAGTTTTATTAAATTCTTTATTTAACGAATAAACCGTTCCTAATATGTTATCCTCTTTGCTAAAATATTTTAATGGTATATAGCTATCATTATAAATTTTAACCGTATCTGTTTCCTCTAATTCCACAGGTTGGACATTTTCAATCCTTAAAATATCTTCATGTCTTCCAAGCGCTGGATATATTAAAGGATTTTTTAGCCCACTTAATATTTCATTAAATAAACTTTCATCTTCTGGGACAATATGAATTATTAAATAGACATCAACCATAAGTTCAACATATCCAATACCCTTAATTCCATCTATATTACTTTTACTATTAAAGTGTCTATTATAAAAATTGAAAAGAGAGCTTTTATATTCTCCTTGTATGCTAATATTCATTGGCTTATATTCTTTAAAATCGCAAACTTTATGAATCATACCAATTATGGTAGAATACGGAGGAAATTTAAAACTTTCTTGCACATCTATACTAGAAGGTTTTCTATAACTACTTAAATTTTGATAGCATTCAAGCCTTATCGCTTTATTTGGCATAATATTTATTTACCTCTTCGCTTAAATAATCAAAAACTTCGGGAATACTTTTAGTTTTTAATTCTTCTTCTATCTCTTTGGAGTTATTAAATATATTTCCTATATAGCCAGATACAGTATTGTTTTTAACCTCTTTGTCTATATTAATTGTATTTAATATTGTTTTTATATCAAGACAATTCTTATTTACTCTCAATCTATTTTCAAAGAAAGGATTCTTTATATTATAAACTCCGCCTATAATAAATATTGGGCTTAAATTTTCTCTTCTTCCTCTAATATCTCTATATAGAGTTTTTAGAACATTTAAAAACGAATTAACTCTATCGGCGCTTGTTTTCTTTTCGCTTACAGATAAATCTTTTTTCTCATTTTCATTATCTCCTACTCCAACCCTTTCTAAATCTATAGTTATGGTATAAGCATAATATGATTTATGTATTTCTATTTGAGCAAGATTATTATCAACATTTGCTCTTTTTGCAAGTCCCATATTATTTAAAAAATCGGTATCTGCATTATAATTTTCTAATGAAATGGCATTGCTTAACCTAACTACAGCGCTTCTTATTATAGCATTATTACCTTTTACCGTCTTCATATATCCAAATAAATCTATTTCAGGATGTTTATTAATATATGCATCGGGTTTGAACTGCACAACTTTTTTATCTCCGCTTCCAGCCGCTTCAACAGGCGTATTATCCCAACCCAATTGCTTTATTATGCTATAACGCAAAGCCTGACGAGATATATAACTATATGTATATCCATCTCCTCTATTCATTTTTTTAAGTGAAGAGTAATTACTTCCACCCTCTCCGTAATTTGAACTTTCCGCTTCAAAAATTATACTTAATGTTAATCCTTTGTTTTCCATTAGTTGTTTTCTCCTTCTTTTTTATTTTCTTTTTCTTTTTCTTTATTATAATATGCGCCTTTAAGTCCAAGCACATAAGCATAACCTATTTCTTTAAAATCATCATCCGATATAAACATTTGTAAAAATATACCTGGTATATCCGAACTCATGCCGTTATATAACCTTGTTATTGTATCTAAAAATAAATTTTTATTGGATGTATGCAATGCATTTGTAAGTTTATAAACAAGACTATTTATTTTACTCTCGTCAATAGACTTTTTCATTTCATCTCCTTTTTCGCAAGCTACATACAATTTTTTAATTTTATCTTTCATATTGCTCTCCTTATTAAATATGTTTTTTTGAATTATTTGTATTTTTAATAATCTATATATATCATAAATATAATGTTCAGCCTTTATTAAATTAAAAATAAGATTATATTGTTCAGTCGAATTTATTATATTATTTAAACATTCGTCAAAAATATTTATTGTATTATTGTTTATTTTCTTAAAAGCTAAAGCTAATTTATTTAATTCATTTTCGCATTCATCTACTATTCTAATAATATTTTTATCGATAGTATTAATATTATATCTGTCTAAATCCAAATTTTTTACGATAACTTGAATCGAATCTATTTCATGCTTTTTCTTTATTTTTAACATTTTCTCTATAGTAATGTTTAATATGGAACGCTTTTTATTTTCGCTATCGATATTAATTTCTTTTTCTAAAGAGGATTTTATACTTATTAATGAATTAATACTATTATTTTCATTAATAAATACAAAGCTATTATCTATTTGAGCAAAACCCAATAAAGAACAAATATATATGTATGAGCATAAAGGACAAATATATATGTCGGCATTAAAATTCCAATATGCAGACGCTTTTTCATTTACATTTATACCCAAACTATTCATAAATGTTAGGTTATGTCTTTTTAATCCGCTTTTAGTTTTATAACCGCTTTCTTTATTCATATCTATTTGACATAGAAAACATTTTTCTTCACAGCATTCGCTATTATTGGCTAAATTCTTTATAGGTTCAACAAATATATTATTTAATATACTCTGTAAATAAATTTTTTCACCTCTCTTTAATCCTTGTGATATATTTGGACTATCTAAAAATGCAAAATTACCCATAAAAACTGAAAAATGTTTATATATACTATAGAAATTAATTATATCGAAAATATCTTTATCTTTCAATATTTTTTCTATAGTTTTTTTAGTATTATTAATAAAAGCCTCTTTATAATTTTTGCCTTTTAAACTATTAATCATATCAAAAGCCATTGAATATTTTCCTTTATTATTTTTGCATTGTTTAATAGCCTCATTTATAACCTTTTCTTTTGTATTTTCATCTTTTAATTGATAAATGAAAGTTTCTTTTTCAAACTTATCACAAACAGTTTTTATGAATATTCTTCCTAAATCTATTTCTTTTATAAATTGTTTACTAACATACAAATCTTGCCCTTTATAATAAAAATATTTTTCATTTTTTTTATTATCTAAAGCTTCTTCTAAAACTTGAATAAACCCCACAATTCCCGCATTATAAAGAAAAGTATCAAGGCTTACTTTAAAATATCCGTTATCGTCAATAGATAATTTTTTATTTTCTTTAATAGATTTTTTACTCGCCATAAAATTAACCTTCCTCGCTTTTTAATTCTTCTATTACTTCAAACATTCCGAATCCTTCGCTTCGTCTGCTGCCGATTCCCGTTTTATATAATATATTCAAAAGTTCGCTGTCTCCTTCTAATATATATTCTCCTATTGAAGAATTAATTAAAATATTCTTAAAACTAACGACTGTTTTTCTTGCCAAATTATTATAAGGCTTTAATTTTATATTTGAATTTACGCCGTTTAATTTTAAATCTTTAATTAATCTAGAAACGGAGTAATTAATCTGTTCGTTAAAATCGCTGTCGTTAAAATTAAAATAAATATCTTTGCCTTTTCGTTTTTCGTTAATCGCAATTTCTTCATGCTTTCTCAAAACGAGCGGACTCAAAAATTTTATAATCGCTCTATTTGAAGAAATAATTTTTTCATTTAACATAGTTATATTTTTCAATCTCATTTTATTATTTTTAAGCGGATAAAAATATTTTTCATTTTCTTTATTATCGATTTTCTTATTTATCATTGAATTAAACGAATTATAAAATTCTATAAATTGTTTATTATCGTATATCGAAAAAAGAACATTGAAATAATTTCTATCAAGCTCTATTTTTTCTTTCTCTATTTTTGGTTTTGGCAAATAAACCGAAAAAGTAAAAAATTTCACTGTCGGTTTTTCGCCGTATATTTCTTTATAACTTTCATTAAAATTCTTTTCCAAATTATTTTTTATAAAACTTAAAATTAATATTCTATAATCTTTAGGGATTATATTATTTTCAAGCTCGAAATGTAATTTTATTCTCATAATTTATTCCCGTTTATAATAATAATTTTATATAGTGTATTTTAACATTATTATTTTAATTGTCAATAAGAAATATGATAATTTTGGAGATTTAATATTTGTAGTTATTATTTAATCAAACTTGAAAAATCAAGCATATTTTTAAATATTTTATCGACCAAAGAAAGCAAAGCGATTCTATTATTTTTTAATTTATCGTCATCTACCATAACCATAATCTCTTTAAAGAAATTATCCAAAGGTTCGTATAAACTTGAAAGCATTGAAAAAGTTTTTTGATATTCTTTATTTTCTATAAGTTTTTTTATTTGGGTTTCTTTTTCTTTATAGATTTTATATAATTCTCTCTCCGCTTTTTCTTCTAAAATAGATTCTTCAAAAATTAATGTATTAGAAGTTTTTATAATATTTTTTACTCTCTTAAATACAAGTAAAAGATTTGAAAATAATTCTTCGTTTTTCTTTCTGAATTCATCTATAGCCGAAATTTTTAAATAAGCGTCATATATATCGTCAATTTCGGTTGAAAGAACTCCTGAAATAGAATCTTTAGAAAAATGCAAATCGTTTTCAAAGCGAGATTTAAAAAAGTCGAATATATCATTAATTAAATTTTCGCTTTTATTATTTTTCGATTCTTTCGGCATAGAGTTAATTGTCTCTTCGATTAATTTTTTCAAACTCAAATGTTTTTGTGATTTAACTAAAATATTTATTATTCCAAGCGCTTGTCTTCTTAAAGCGTTAGGGTCCTGCGAACCAGTAGGAATATCGCCGACATAAAAACCAGCGACTATATTATCAATTTTATCTAAAATTGCAATCGCTTTTCCCGTATCGTTTGAAGGAATATCGTCATTTGCAAATAAAGGTTTATATTGTTCTTTAATCGCAGTAGATATATTTTCGCCTAATCCCATTTCTTTTGCAAAATAAGAACCCATTATTCCTTGAAGTTCAGGAAATTGATAAACCATATTGCTAACCAAATCGGCTTTCATATATTTTATTGCTTTTAAAATATTATCTTTATTTTCGTTATAATTTAAAGCCTCAATTAAACTTGCAGCGTTTTTCTCAAGTCTCTTTACTTTATCCGCGACGCTTCCTAATTCTTTTCTAAACATTAACATTGCAAGACGAGTATTCATTTCGTCCATTCCTTTTTTAATATCTTCTTGATACAAAAATCTTCCGTCTGAAAGTCGAGCCGTCAAAACTCTAATATTTCCCGCAATTATTTGAGGAGTTTTTGGCTGATTTGCCGTTATAACAAATATATTAGTCAAATCTCCGTTTTTATTATTATCATTTTTAATTAATGGAAAATATTTTTGATGCTCAATCATTTCGCTAGTTAAAACTTCTTTAGGAACTTCCAAAAATTTAGAATCAAACTCCGCCGTTAATAAATAAGGTTCTTCAACCAAATCGACTACAATCTCGGAAACTTTATTTTTTGAAACCGCTTCAAAATTATTTTCTTTTTCTATTTTTTCAAGTTGATTTATTATATTTTCTAATCTTTTTTCTCTTGAAACTATAACATGTTTTTTTAATAAAATTTCTTCGTAATCTTTCGGATTATTTATTTCTACAAATTCGGGCGATAATAATCTATGTCCTGTGATTTTATTATTAGTTTCAATTCCCGCTATTTTAGTTTTTATAATTTCGTTTCCAAATAAAGCTACGATATTTCTTATTGGACGAACAAAAGCAAAATCTTTATCGCCCCAACGCATTTTCTTTTTAAAATCTATATTTGCAATTATATTTTCTAAATTCTCTTCAAATAATTTTTTTGTTTCAATTCCTTTTTTTTCTTTTTTGACATAAATATATTTTTTGCCGTTTAATTCTTTTAAGTAAGGTTTGTCAAAAGATTCTTTTTCGTCAATATCTTTTATATTTTTAATTTCAACATTATTCGCTTTCAAAAATCCTTCTCCCGCTTTTGTTAAAACTCCGTCTTTAATCGCGCTTTCAAGCAAAGGACCTTTTGATTCTATAATATCGTCTTTTGATTTTTCTTCAGCTTCTTCTACTAAAATAGACAATCTTCTTGGAGTCGTAAAAGAAGTTATAGATTTAAAATTAAATCCGTTATTTTTTAATGTATTTTCAATAATTTTCTTAAAACTCAAACTTGCAGGATATGCGAAATCCGCGGGTATTTCTTCAACTAAAATTTCAATTAATAAATCTTTCATTTTTATTCCTTATAATAAAAAATAATAGATTATATTTTATATTTGTAATATAAAAAACTCAATATAATAAATCTGTATCATTTAGAAATATATATTTTTAATATAATATAACAATTTTTTATTTTGGTCTAATTTCCAATATAATAAATGATTGAAAATAATAAAAAATATAATATAATAATCTTTATCGGAGTAAATTATGATAAAACATATAACTAAAGAAAAAACAAAACTTTTTGAAATACTTGCATTTATACTTTTAATAGCCATAAGTTTAGGTTCGCCGATTGTAGTTCATTATTTCGGATTAAAAGGAACTGAATTTTTGCCAATATTTTTCGCTTTATCTTTAGCTTCTTATATTTTAAATCCGCTTTCGCTTATAACTCTTGCAATAGTCTCGCCTTTAATTAATTCGATAATAACGGGAATGCCTCAAGTTCCGATATTATATTTTTTAATATTTGAAGGTTTTACTTTTTCGGTTTTAATTTCTCTACTTAAAAATAAATTTTCTTTTTGTATATTAGCGCCTTTATCTTTTATAATCGCAAGATTATCTTCTATTTTGCTTGTATTTTTATTAAAGTCAAATATTGAAATTTGGTTTAACGGATTTTTAAAAGGATATAAAGGAATTATAGTTAATTCTTTATTTGCCGTTTTAATTTATTTAATATTCAAAGATAAGAGAAATTAACATTATATACAAAATATTTTATATTGACGATATTAAAGTTTCCGCTCTTGGCGATTTGGATAAAGATTTGGGAGACGAATTAAGAGCTTTCAAAAGAAAAGAAATTAATTTTCCTAAAAAAATTTTAAATGCGTTTATTGAATATTATAAATCTTCAAATTTAAAATCCGACATTTTATTATTTATTCCTTCAAATAAAAATAATAATATAATGAATTTTTTCGCGGATAATATTTCAAAAGAATTAAATATAAAAAAAGAAAACGCGTTAATTTTTAATAATGAAGTAGAAATAAAAGAGCAAAAATATTTGGAAACTATTAAAGAGAGAGAAGAAAATATAAAAAATGCTTTTAATATAATTTCGCCCGAAAAATTTATAAATAAAAAAATTCTTTTAATAGATGATGTTTTTGCTTCGGGATTTACATTAAAAGAAGCGATAAAATTATTAAAAGAAAATAATATTAAAAATATCGAGTGCATAGTTTTTTGTTATAGAAATCATACTTTTTTGTAATTGATAATTTGAAATAAATAATTTAAAATTTAAAATAAAAAATAGCGGAGCTTTTAACCCCGCCTATATTAAAAAATGAAAAAACATTATTTTATTATTTATAAGACTTTTCCAAGACGGCTAATATATCTTCATCGCTAAAATTATGAGGGTCTGTTTCGTATAATCCTCCCATAGCGAATTTTGAATTTTTAGCTATATCGGGCAATTCTTCTTTTTTTATTCCGTAATCGGAAAGTTTTATATTATCGACTCCGCATGATTTTTGAAGTTCCACTAAAGCCTCTACAAAATCCATTGGTTTTGAAGCGTCTTTTTTGCCCAACGCTTTAGCCATATTTATCATTTTTTCATCGCAATCATGAGAGTTTGCTATTAAAGAATAATATTCTCTGCTTATTGCGATTAATCCCGCTCCATGCTCAAGTTTTGGATAATACGCGCTTAAAGCATGTTCTATAGAATGTTCTGCAGTGCAACTTGAAACGCTTTCGACTATTCCAGATAAAGTATTAGCCATAGCGACATTTTCTCTCGCTTCTTCGTCCTCGCCGTTTGCAACCGCTTTTGCCAAACTTTTTCCTATAAGTTCTATAGATTTTAACGCAAATAAATCGCTCATTTCGTTTGCAATTTTATTAATATATCCTTCAGTGCTGTGAAATAAAGCGTCAAATCCTTGATAAGCGGTTAATTTAGACGGAACGGTTTTCATAAGTTCAGGGTCTACTATAGACAAAAACGGATAAGTTTTATCGTATCCAAAACCGATTTTTTCTTTTCCGTTTGTTATAACTGTCCAAGGGTCCGCTTCCGTTCCAGTTCCAGCCGTAGTCGTAATAGCCACAACGGGAAGAGGGTCGTTAGGTATCGCTTTTCCTTTACCAGTTCCTCCAAATATATAATCCCAATAATCGCCGTCATTTGTAGACATAATAGCTATTGATTTTGAAGAGTCTATACTGCTTCCTCCTCCAATTCCTATAATAAAATCACATTTTTCTTTTTTTACTATATTAGAGGCTTCCATTACATGTTCTTTTATAGGGTTTGGAAGTATTTTATCGAATAAAACATAAGATATATTCGCTTTATCCAACTGTTCTTCTAGTCTCTTTAAATAACTGAATTTTTTTATTGAAGTTCCGCCAGTTACTATTAAAGCCTTTTTACCAGGAAGTTTCTGTTTATGTAAATTATTTAAGCTTCCTTTTCCGAATATAACTCTGCTTGGCATGTAAAAATTAAAATTCATTTTTATCTCCTTGAAATTAAAAAACTAATGATTAAAATTCGAAAAGATTATAGTTTAATTAATAATTTTTTGCAAGTATTTAAAGTTTATTAAAAATATCGAGTGCATAGTTTTTTGTTATAGAAATCATGTTTTTTTATAATTATTTTGGGAACTTTTTGATTATATATTCGTCTAATTTAAAAAAGAATTATTTTAAAGGATTAAATTATGTTAAAATATTTATCGATTATTTTATCTTCATTATTTTTGTTTTCTTGCGCTCCTGCATTTCACAGAGTTTATAAACCGCATATTAATTTTTTGCATTTTGACGGAATATTAAATTCAATAATTAAAATATTAATAATAGTCGCTTTGGTATTGCTAATAAAAAATTTATACGATAAAAATAAATCAAATAAAAAAGAATAATATAATTTAAAAGTATTTGTAGATTATGAAAAAATTTATAACGCTTATAGTAAGCAAACCGCATGCAGTAGTTGTAATTTTGGCATCTTTATTTATTATAGGTTTTATAAGCGTATCAAGATTGGATATTAATTATTTGCCAGATATGGAAATTCCTGTTATAAGCGTAAAAACTAAATATAATAACGCGGGTCCCGAAGAAGTAGAAAAATCTATAACGAGATTAATAGAAGGAGTAGTTTCTTCGGTTAATAATGTAAAAACTATAAAGTCAAAATCTAAAGAATCGGAATCGAATATTGAAATAGAATTTAATTGGGGAACTGATTTAAGAATGGCTGCGGACGATATAAGAGAAGCGATTGATACGATTAGAAATTCTTTGCCTGACGATGCCGACAATCCTAATATATCTAAATTCTCTTCCGACACAACGCCAATAATGGAAATAGCTTTTTTCGGTTCTGATAATTTAGGACATTTATACGATTTAGTAGACAATAAAATTCTTACAAGTTTGAATCAAATAGACGGAGTAGGGCAGACTGAAATTCGCGGCGGACTGAAAAGGGTAGTTTGCGTTGATGTAGATTTAAATAGATTAAACGCATACTCAATTAATATAAACGATATAATGAAAGCTATTGAAAAAGATAATAAAAATATTTTCTGTGGCGAAACTTATGAAGGAGTTTATAAATACGGAATAAGAGCTACGGGCGAGTTTAAAGATATAGAAGATATTGGAGATGTGGTAGTAGAATTAAAAGATAATACATTTCCCGTTAGAGTTAGAGATTTAGCTTATGTTTATAAATCCTATGATAACGAAGCCGAAATTGTTAGAATAAACGGTAATAAAGCTTTAACGGTTGCAATAACAAAAGAGTCGGACGGAAACATAATAAAAATAGCGAGAGATATTGAAAATAGACTTAAAAATATTAATTTGCCCGAAGGATTATATTATAAAATATTATTTGACAGTTCAGAGACTATAAAAAATTCAATAAGAAATGTTGCGGACGCTATTTGGCAAGGAGCTTTATTTTCAATAATAGTTCTTACGATTTATCTGTGGAATGTAAAAAGCGTATTCATAATAGGAATATCAATCCCAATTTCTGTAATAACAACTTTTATTCTTATGTATTTTTTCGATATAACTATAAATATAATTTCGCTTTCGGGTTTGGTGCTTGGCGTTGGTATGATGGTTGATAATTCTATCGTTGTTTTAGAAAATATTTTTTATTATTCGTTAAAATATAACAAAGAAAATAAATTAAATCTTTTAAATAATAATTATAGAATAATACAAAATTTTAAATCTGCAACTTTTGGGGCAAGCGAAGTTTCTCTTGCAATAACCGCGTCAACTTTGACTAGTGTTTGCGTATTCTTACCTTTTTTATTCGTTAAAGGACAAATAGGGCAGATGTTTAGCGATTTATGTATAACCGTTTCAATATCGCTTTTAACTTCTTTATTTGTGGCTATAACAATAGTTCCGTTACTTGCTTCGAGATTAATTTCAGACGATTATAAAAATAATGAAAACGATAATAAAATAAATATTATATTTTCTAAAATAAAAAATTTTGTTAATAATAATATTCATAGAAATGTAGAAAAATTTTATTTGAGTCTTTTGATAATAGTTATTAAAAATAAAAAGAAAGCATTTGTTTTTATAGGTTCTTCTTTATTGTTTTCGTTGATATTATTATTAAATTTAATAGACAAAGAAGGTTATCCCGTATCTGACGAAGGAACTATAATTTCAAGATTGAGATTGCCCGTAGGTTCTAGAGTGGAATTTACGGATTCTTTTATTAGTAAAATGGAAAAGAATATAGAAAATAGTTTAAGCAATAATATGGCTTATTATGAATCGAGAGTTAGAACGGGAAGAAACGAGCATCATGGAGAAGTTAGAATAAAATTAGTCGATAAAGAAGACGGTAGAAAATATAAAATAAATCAATATGTCGAAACTATAAGAAATAAAGTAAATAGCTATCCTGGAAGAATAGAGCTTAATTCGGAAAATGTAGCTTTTGGAAAACCTAAAAATTATAGTTCAATTATAATCGAGCTTGTGGGAGATGATTTAGAGAGAGGATATAATCTTTCCGATTCTATTATAAAAACCGTTTCAAAAGTGCGAGGCGTTAGAAATGTATTAATAAAAGAAGACGATTCAAATAGAGAGATTATATTTGATGCAAATAGAGATTTGATTTCAAAAATGGGAGTTAATGTAAATGAAATCGCTCATATTATAAGAACTTCTTTTAGCGGAAATATCGCAAGTAAAATGAGATTAAAAGATTCTATTAATTTTGATGCGGATATTATAGTTAGACTTGAAAATAAAAACAGAAATAATATTTCAGGAATTAATAAAATAATGATTCCGACTCCTCATGGAATAGCGCCAATATCTTCTTTGGTTAATATTAATAGAGATATGGGACCTACGGAAATAAACAGAAAAGACGAAAAAAGAATAATAGAGATAAGCGCCGATTCTTTTGGAAGAAATATAAACGATATAGTGAGCGACATAAAAAAAGAGATTAATAATATTTATATTCCAATCGGTTTTTCGGTTAATTTTTCTGGAGACTACGAAGATATGCAAGAGGCTTTTTATCAACTTTTAATTTCTTTAATAATGGCTTTGATTTTCGTTTATGCTATTATAGCGGCGCAATTTGAATCTTATATAATTCCTTTTGTAATATCTTTAGCCGTCCCTTTCGCTTTATTTGGAGCTTTAATATGTTTATATTTTAGCTCTAATACTTTAAATGTTTATAGCGGAATTGGTATAATAATGTTAATTGGAATAGTTGTTAATAACGGAATAGTATTGATTGATTATATGAATAAATTATTTTTGGCAAGGAATATAAGTTGGGAAGTTGCGGCTTTGGAATCTTGCAAAAGGAGAATGCGTCCCGTTCTTATGACTTCATTAACTACAATTTTAGGTTTATTTCCTATGATTATTGAAACGGGAAGCGGAAACGAAATGTATAAACCAATTTCAATTGCGGTTTGCGGAGGTTTAATATTTTCTACAATGTTTACTCTTATTATAATTCCCGCGGTTTATTCAAGTTTTAGAAAGAGATTTAAAATTAAAATGCGAGAAGATAAAATTTAAGTCGATAATAATTATAAATTTATATTTTTAATTTTTTAATAAATCAAAAAAATATTTTAGGAGAATAAAAACTATGAAAGGCATAACTACAATATTATTGCTAATTCTATCAAACACATTTATGACAATCGCATGGTATGGACATTTGAAATTTAATCAAATGAAAGGATTTGATAAATTAGCTCTTCCTTTGGTTATATTAATAAGTTGGGGAATAGCTTTATTTGAATATTGTTTTCAAGTTCCTGCAAATAGAATAGGATTTTCAGAAAATGGCGGTCCATTCTCGCTTTTGCAACTTAAAGTAATACAGGAAGTTATAACTCTAACTATTTTTACGATTTTCACTATAATATTTTTCAAAACCGAAACTTTTAAGCTTAATCATTTTATAGGTTTTTTATGTTTAATATTAGCCGTATTTTTTATTTTTAAGAAATAATTTTTAAAATATTTTACGATTTTATACTTCATTTTTTCAAAATTATTGTTAAAATTATATATATTTTTTACATTTATCTATAAATTAATCAAAAATTACAAAAAATATTTATAATTTATTTTTAAATATCTAATTTTTTGTATTAAATGCTTATTCTTTTTGGGCAATAAAAAAGAACATAATTTTTACATTCTTTATATAAAAAGAATCTCTTATTTGGCGTATGCCAGCTGAAAGTGTGATTTAATTGACAATATTTTTTGAAATATAATAAAAAATTCTTTTTTTATATTATTGAAGAGGCTTGTCTAAAATGGGAGAGCTTCTTTTTTTTGTTTTTGTTTGTTTAGGGTTTTAGATGTTTTTTTATTTCGTCTATGGTTAAGCCTGTGTATTTTGAGATTAGGTTAATATCCACTCCGTCTTTTTTCATTGCAGTTGCCATTGAGATTTGCTCGGCTATTCTGCCTTCTTTATATACCTTCAAGTTTACTATTTTTATGCCTTCTTCTATTCCTTCGTCAAAACCGTATTTTTTCGTTCCCATCATTAAACTATCTTGATAAATTAAATAAGCCTCTTTCCTGTCATATTTGTTTAATAAATTTTAATTGTCAGTAAAATAATTATACTTATTTATCTCCTTAATTCAAAAATTGTATCCTCTTTTAATAATTGAGACATATTCTCCTCCTTATTTGATTCTAAAAATAAAATCCAATTTTTTAATTCTTTCTTACTTAAATATTGCTATTTTTGTTAAACTTCGTAATCTCTACATGAAGTAATTGAATACGGTCGGTTAGAATTTTATTACTTCTTCATAACAATTATATTATAACAGAATAATTTTATTTGTCAAAGTATTTGTAATATTCATTATATAGATATTTCCATATATTTATAAAATATTGCCTCTAATATTTATTTCTTGTTTATGCAAACATTAGCGTTTAGATTTATAAAATAAATTTATGCAATGGAAAAGTCGCCAAAAAAATTCATAACATGGATTTAAAAATTATTAAGTATTATAAGCAAATATTTATTTTTAATGCGAATAAAAATATTTACAAATCAATAGACATAAATCTGCAAGCTCTCTCTGTAGCGTCAATTATTAAACTTTTTGAATTCGCTATCGCTTCTTCCAAAGGCATAGCTCTTTTTAACGCAGGCATTATTGAAACTATTCCCATTTCATAAACCGCTTCCGCTCCGTCTCTTATATCTCCGACTATCGCAATTACGGGAATATTTTTCGCTCTTCTTGATATTCCTACGGGAACTTTGCCTTTTTTAGTTTGTCCGTCTATCGCTCCCTCGCCCGTTATTATAAGAGAAGCGTCTTTTATTTCGTTTTCAAAATCTATAATATCCAATATTGCATCAATACCGCTTTTTAACTCCGCATTGCAAAAGGCTATTAAACCTCCGCCCAAACCTCCCGCCGCTCCTGAACCTTCTATATAATCTATTTCTTTATTAAATTTTTCTTTTACTAATTTAGCGATATTTTTTAATCCGTTATCTAGTATATCAAAACTTTCTTTATTAACGCCTTTTTGAGTTCCATAAATTGCAGTAGCTCCGTCTTTTCCGTAAAGAGGATTTTTTACATCGCAGGCTACATTTATTTTTATATCAAATATTTTTTTATCTACATTAGAATCGTCTATTTCTGCAATTTTAATCATATTCTCCGCTATAGCTTCAAGTTCTTTTTTATCTTTATCTAAAAATCTATATCCCAAAGCGTTAGCCATTCCAATTCCGCAATCGTTCGTAGCGCTTCCGCCTATTCCAATTAATATTTCTTTTATTCCATTTTCTATAGCGTCTTTAATAAGTTCGCCCGTTCCGTAAGTTGAAGATTTAAGCGGATTTTTTTCTTTTATCAAAGTTAAACCTGAAGCCTCCGCCATTTCTATAACGGCTTTATTATTGTCGATTATTCCGTATTTTGCTTTTATAATTTCGCCGAGCGGATTTCTTACATTAACTTTTTTTATTTTTCCTCCCGTAGAATATAAAACAGAATCGACAGTTCCTTCGCCTCCGTCTGCTATGGGAATTTTTTTTATTTTCGCGTCTTTGAATACTTTTAATATTCCTTCTTCTATAGCGTTGCAAACTTCCAAACTTGACAAACTGCCCTTAAAAGAATCGGGAATAATAATAATTTTTTTCATTTTTAATTTGTCCTTAAAGGTTTTGAATTTCTTATAATATTTTTATTTAAAGATAAATTAAATAGTATTAATTTTCATTGTTTATATTATACAATAATTTATATAAAAGTTGTATTGTTTGTATAATGTAATTTAATAATTTTTTTGATATACTATTAATTAAATTAAAATATAAGGAGTTAAATATGCAAGGAATTTCATTAATTATAGCTTTTATCATTTATCTAAAATAATTTTATCCTTAATTTTGAATAAGTAAAATCTTAAAAATGAAAAAGATTTTAAGGAAAAATTGTTTATTTAATAAAAAATAATAACAAGCGGCTTTATTTTGCTTACTTGCTAAAAACCGCTTGTTAACAAATTATTTAACTTCTAATTAAAGCGCTGGCAAATACCAAGTTATGCCCGTAGAAGCGTTAAAGCCTAAAATTTTACTTGTTCCCGAAGCGTTATCTCCCAATTCCGCTTCAAAATACCATTCTAAATTTTGGATTGGAGTAATACTAATCTCACCGTAAACATTCCAAGCCAAAGAATATGTATCTTTTTCGCCGTTAATTTGAGCGCCTGCGATATCCAATCCCAAAGAAGGCTCTAAATAAAGCGATACTATATCCGAACCTGCGCTTAATCCTAAAGCTGGCATTAAAGTTAGTTTCCAAGCGTTTTTATCAAAATCATTTCGTCCAGCTGTGTATTGTCCTGCTTCCAAAACCGCCTGACTGAAACTACCTTCTGATTTAAGATTTTCAATAATATCAAAATTAAGATAGTCTGTTGGAAGATGTTTATTTAAACTAGTATCGTAAACGATTTTAATGAAAGGCTCGAGTTCAACATCTTCAACAATAGCGCCAAAATAAAGTCTGAAGTCGAACCCCAAAGTTTCGTATTTAGTTTCGGCACTGCCATTTTTCATAGAAAAGTATGCATAGTTAAAGTATAATCTCACTTGCGTTAATATATCGTTTCCCGTGTAATATCTGAATTCTGAATTAAGTTTTGTTGCAGTTAAATTTTGTTTAATACCTGCAGATGTTTTATCGTTTATAGAAACCACTTGAATAGGAATAGCCATTCTAAAAGCGTTATCTAAAGCGTTCAAAACTAAAACGGGAGTATGTCCTGTAGCCACAACGGTTTTAGGATTTGCGCTTCCGTTATATTTTGAAAATTTTTCTCCAAAACTTAAAGTATAACCTAAACCAACGCTTATTAAAGAAGAAGTATAACCTATTCCTATAGAAGTATGAGGAACAAAATCATACCAATTAGGATTTGAATTTTGAGAAACTAAAGCTCCTAAAGTTCCTACCGCTCCGTTATCGAAACCGAAAGTTCCTTTAATCGTATCGTTTCCTAAAACAAAACCTAAAGTTTCAAGTCTCGCTCTAAATTGATTGCCGTCCGTTAAGAAGTCAATCCAATCCGTATCTACTCCATACATAGCAAATACTTGCGCGCTTGCTATAGTCAATATTGCTATAGCCGTTAAAAAATATTTTTTTATTGTCTTCATTATTGTTATCCTTCGCCAAAAATCTGCCCGACTTTTTATATTTTATTAAGGCATGATTTTAGCATTTTAATTTTATTATTTTATTTTTCAAACCATTTTGCTATCAAAACAATAATTTATTTCTTCATTAAACATTAAACCTTTATTTTATTTAATCTCTATTTCATTAATCGCCTCCTTGTAAAATTAAATTTTTATTTGCAATTAAGTTTGTAAATTATGCTTAATTGTTAGTATATTCTAACATAAATTAAAATAAATTGCAAGCGTTTATATAAAGAAATTACATATAAGATTTAGCACGAAATTAAAAGAATGCAAATTCCTTTACAAGCCTTCAAAAAGAAATAGACAGTAAAATGAATTTAAAATTTTCAACGGCATGCGGAGTAATAGTTAATAGTTTAGATAATATACCTTATAGTTATGAACATGCGGATTTTTTACTTAATTATATAGAGTTTAAAAATAAATCCGTATATTTTATAGATGATTATATTTTGGAATTTCTTACTTTAAGCGAAGAAGCAAATTCAAAAATGATATTAGGAAACGCTTTGAATATAATAAAAAGGAGTCCGCTTTATAAAGAAACAATTACGGCTATGAGTAAAAACGATATGAATATAAATAAAGCATGCGAAAGTTTACAGATACATAGAAATACTATGGTTTACAGAATGAAGAAAATAAAAAAGATTTTAGGATTAGACCCGATTAATAATCATAAAGATAGAATTAAATTTTATATTTTGTCTATTATATTAAATAAAAAGAATTAAAATGATTTATTTGTAATTTATTTTATTTTGACAAAAATTTTTATTTTAAGTATAATAATTGTTTAATGGCAAAGTTATACAATAAAAAACATATCAATAGTTTAAATAATTATTAAATAATTGACTTTTTTAAAATACAAACATAATATAATATTTATGAATAGCGTAGAAAACTTTATTAACAAATTAGAAAACGAAAAAGAATTTACTTTTACTTTAGAGGTAACTCCGCAGGCAAAATCCGATTTAGGATATTTAGTAGAAAAAATAAAATCTTCAAATATAGAAAAATATATTGACGCTTTTATTATTCCCGATTCTCCTTTTGCAAATTTAAAAATCTCGCCAATACTCTCGTCTTTGCAATTATCTCAAAGATTAAAAACCGAAAAACCTTTTATAATAACTCAAACTATGAGAGATAAAAATTCAATCGCTTTACAAAACGATTTAATAGGAGCAAATTATTTTGATATAAGAATGGTTTTAGCTTTGACGGGCGACCCTGTGGTTAATGGAAATCAAAAACAGGCAAAAGGCGTATTTGAAGGAAATTCTGAACTTTTAATAAAAATAATTAAAAATTTAAATGAAGGCAAAAGCGCGGGAAATTTTATTTTTAAAGAGCCTCTTAAAAAAATATATCCTTTCTGCTCAATAAATAGTTATTCAAAAAATGACGAAATGCTTAAAGTTAGGCTTTCAAAAAAAACCGCTAGCGGAGTTAAGGCGATATTTACTCAACCTATATACGAAGTTGAAACTTTAAAAAAATTCTTAAATTGGATTGACGAAATGCCATTAAAAGAAATGAAATTAAAAGAAAAACCGATTTTATTTCCAGGATTTTTTCCCGTTTTAAGTTATAAGACGGCTTATTTTATATATTATAAACTTCCTGGAGCTTATATACCTGATGAATGGCTTAATAAATTAAAAGATGCAGGCAAAAAATCCGAAGAAGAAGAAAAAAAAGTTGCTTTTGAGCTTTCTTCAAATTTATTTAAAGATATGTTAAGCGTTTGTAAGAAAATGCATATAATGAGTATGAATAATTATGATTTCGTTGCCGATTTATTAAAACATATTTGTTAATTAAAATGATAATAAAAGATGACTTACCACTTCATGTAAATTCCATACATATAGAAACTAAAAATAATTTTATACAATTAATTTTAAAAAATCATTAATAATAACTTTGATAAATTAAATTGTTTTATTATAATATAACTATGAAATATGGGAAAGTGTATAAATTGAGTGACTTATTCGACTTATATCTGCTCGGAGAGAATGGAAACGAAGATTTATTAACATATTTATTCGATTCTACTTTAAAAAGAATTTAATTTTTGAAGAAATTAAAGATTTAGAAATAATCGATCATTCGTCAAAGGTTGGCTTTAGCCTTAATTTATCAGAAAACATAGAGTTAAAAGAATCTATAATTGAATTCCCAAAGGGACGCTTTCGGCGAAAGTAAAAACAAAAAATAATTAAACTGTGATTATTGAGTTTTAATTATGCATAAATATGGATTTCTTGAAAAGAATTTTCTAACCGCAACCTAAACCCTCAACTTTTCTAACTCACTTTATCAAACCCTCACTGCAAGCAAAAACTACTTACAATGAGGAGTTTAACAAAATTTATTTAATATGAGGAATTTATTATTTACTGCACCCATTTTCCTTTTTGGGCGTTAAAAATAAAATTATAACTCGTATAAGGCGTATCAAAAAGAGCAGACTTCGTAGTTAAATCAACTTTGAATGTAGCAATAAACTGACTTGTTTGGTCTATTGATACAAAGCTAACTTTTACATCATTAAAATAAGTCGTAAAGATTGTATTATCTTTTATATTTTTTTCTAGTATGCTTATAAACTCATTAACACCTATATTATTGTTCGCTTCTCCAGGTTTATTATTAGTTATAGAAAAAGTATTATCTTTGAAAAAAGTTTTCTGAGACACACTAAAATCAAAATCGCCTTGTCTAAAATTATTAGCATCGGCAAAAGAGTCTCCGTCAATTTTAACTAAATTAGTAAATGTGTCAAATGTATTAGTGTAGATATTTGAGTATTTGCCAACAAAAATATCTGCAGTGTCAGTATATCTTGAAAGATTTTCTCCAGATAAACTAAAAGTTAAAGTAACCTTATTCGATACTGCGGCTTTTACTTCCCCTCCGTCTTT
>ENA-ORSC01000883-ORSC01000883.1-human-gut-metagenome-genome-assembly--contig:-NODE-883-length-22300-cov-5.096471_pt1 | contig 22300 bp, 6 predicted proteins | sample MGYA00242178_ERZ509140 | MGnify/ENA primary metagenome ERZ509140 (study PRJEB26280, sample SAMEA2338681) | human gut metagenome | biome: human gut; feature: human-associated habitat; material: faeces... | reverse complement strand
TGCTCTTGGGCGCCACAATCCAAATGGATTTCTTTTCTTTTTTGTTTCGGAGGACGGCTATCACACGCCCGTCAAAGTTACGCACAGGGTGGTGGATGCCCATAATGTAGGCAGTCTGGTCCTTTTCACCGTATACTGTGCCGTAGTTCAGCGGATACCGATAGCCCGTACCGTCCGTAGAGCCAATAGGCATAACGACCTTGACTCTGGCGTATTTACCGAGCAATTTGTATTCACCACCGAGATAAAAGTTACTATGCACTTATTATATATAAATTGCAAAAGCAATACAAGGCTTTCGCAAAGAAAATTCAAAAAGCCGTAAAACTTGGCGAAAAAAAAGCAGCCCTCCGGGGCAGGTGAGAGCCTGCACCCAAAGGGCGTTCTATATTATATACATTATATACAGGAGCCTGTCCGGCGGCGGGTAACAAAAATGGCGTACCCGAAGGTACGCCATTTTCATTTAGGAATGGGGGATTAACCACCCAGCTGCTGAAGCAGGTTACACAGTTCGCCGATTACTTTGTCGGTGTCGCCTTTCAGCATATTCAGCACGGTGCCTACCACATCGGTAATGGAGCTGTTGTCAGATCCACCGATCAGGGAGCCTACCAAGCTGGCTACTGTGTTGTAGTTATCCTTGTAGTTGACAACTTCAACCAGGTACCGCAGCACGGCAATCAAAGTCTCAGAGGCGTCGCCCTTTACAAACACGCGCGTGCCGTAAGTGGCAGCCTGAGAAGCATCGGTCATCACCTTGCCGTGGCTTGCCAGCTGGAACCAGTCAATATCCATCAGTTCCAGACCCAGGGGTTTACCCTTGATCTTGATCATGCCAAGCACCTGATTCAGCAGGGGAACAATGTTGTCCACGCCGATGATGGGCTTCAGCATAGCGGTCAGATCGTACAGGTCAATGTTCAGATCCAACTTCAGGCCAACCTTAGCCAGTAAACCATTCAGATCCACTTTGAAGGCCTTGAATACCTGAGTCAGTACGGTGTTCACATTCACGATGGGCTTCAAAGCATCCAGCAGAGCGGAAACCGGTGTAAACAGGTTCTCGATCAGCTGCAGCAGGCCGTCGTTGGCAATGAACAGTGCCAGGTTGGGCAGCATGGACATCAGGGTCTGCAGCGGTGCATTCAGAATGTCCTCTACCTTATCCCACAGGGAGTTGACAATATCCAACAGGATGTTGTCATAGGCCTTGCTGATGTCCTCTCTGTACTGATACTGGGTCTTAATGTTGTAGCAGCCGAATGCCTCCAGCAGCGGAACGACCACGGAAGAGTAGCCGTTGGAGCCGGGGATATGAACGATGTTGAAGATGCCCAGAGAAGCATCATTCAGCAGTACATCCAATACGCCGTAGAACGGACGCATTACAGCAGCCAGTGCATTAAAGAAGCTATCCTTATCCTTTACGCCCCACTTAAGAGCGGAGGTGTTGACCTTGGACCAGGAGGAGGCGGAGCCGATTACGGCAGCCGCATTCGCGAAGGTCTTGCCATAGGACTCATCGGTGAGCAGCTTGGCAACGGTCTTGGTAGAATAGTCAATGCCGGTCTGAGCCAGCAGGGCGGTCAGGTTGGTGGAGTCGTTGATCTTCACACCGTCCAGTGCCTTGCCAATGCCGGTGATCATGCCATTGATGGTGCTGTCCTTAAAGGCAGCGTCAGCGATCAGCTTGTTCAGGTCAGCCAAGCTACCGATCAGGCCATCCAGCATAGGCGGAATGTTCTTCAAGAATTCTTGATCCACAGTGGAGGGATAAGAGAACTTGTAGTCCTTGGTCTGGTATTCGCTGTAATTCCAGAACGCGTTGGTGGGATTCTCCTGGAGCAGATAGAACAGCGCACGGATGATCTGGTCTGCGGAGGAGGTGCCGATCTGGTCAAGTACCGCGTTGATGATGGACTTGTAATCCTTGATCGCGTCGATACCGCCCAAAATGGACTTCAAACCGCTGATGTTCTTGGTCAGCAGGTTGGCTACATAGCGGAGCACGGCGATCAGCGTTTCGCCCTGGTTTGCAGTAACGTGCTTTCTATTATAATAGCCTTCGCTGTTCTTTGCAGCGCTCTTGACCGTGCTGACTGTGCCGTGGCTTGCCAGGGTACCCCAGTCGATCTTGGGCAACTGAATGTTGATTTTCTTAGACTTGAGTAGTTTGTTCACCAGCGGAACGATGGCGTTTTGGATTTCGCACTTGTTCAGGTTGTTCAGATTCAGGTGAATGTTCACACCCAGTGCGTCCTTAACCAGGTCGTTCAGTGACTTGCCGGCCAGAGCCTTGACAATGACCTCAACATCTACGCCGTTCTTCTTCAGTACCGGAAGGAGAGATGTTACCGGCGACAGAAGATTGTTGACGAGCTGTGCCAGGCCATTATTATCAATGTAGTATGCCACATTGGGCAGTACTGCGGTGAGGGTATCGAACGGAGCGTCCAGTACCTTGTTCAGGAAGCCTACGATGGGATTCAACACATCCGTCAGTATGCTGTCGGTAGACTTCTTAATGTCTGCCTTGTACTGCTTGTAGGTCTTCACGTTGGGGCACTCCAGTGCCTCCAGCAGCGGAACGATGGCACTTTCGTAGCCATTGCCGCCATAGATGCTCAGGGACTTCACATCCTCGATCACTTTGTACAGGTTGATCTCCAGTACAGAGGTCTTGGAATACTTGTCAGAGCCCTTGATGTGAATGCGCAGGTTGCCATTCTTCAGCTGTACGGTGTCCTTAGAGGAACCGAAGTTCAGGTTCTTCACCAAATCGGTAAGGATCTGGCCAACGGCCAAGTCGTCGCCTGCCAGCAGCAGAGACAGTACGCCGTCCAGCGGACGCAGGATCGCAGCCAGGCCGTTTACAAAGCCCTGCTGTGCCTTTGCGGAGCCATCGGTGAAGCCCCAGTTGATGTTGCCCAGCTTCTTCCAGCTCTTGGCTTTTTTGATCGCCTTAGCTGCGGAGGAGTAGGTCTTGCCGTAGCTGCCGTCCGTCAGGAGCTTAGCTACGCCCTTCTTGCTTACATCAATGCCGGCATAGCCCAGGTAATCCTTGTAAGGATCAATGGCGCCGTACAGTGCGGAAGCCAGCTTGGTCAGGTTGGCGTTGGTGAAGATCAGGGAGCTAACCAGGTCTTTCAGGTTATCCTGCTTCACCACATCCAGGCCGGCCAGCAGGCCGATCACGGAGGTGACCATGGTGTCCAGATCGCCAACAGCGTCGCTGGCGTCCTGCGCGGTCACACCGGCGGGATAATAGAAGCCGGTGGTCTTTTCCTGTACATACTGGAGGAAGGTCCAGTAAGCAGTGGTGGGATCTGTGGTCTTGGCGATCACAGCGTTGATGATGTTCAGCAGATCCTTCTTGGTCAGGCGGCTGATCATATCCAGCACTTGGCTTATGGAAGGATTGTCGATCACGACTTTCAGCAAATCAATGATCTGGCGAATTTGCAGTACATCGACCACCAGGTGGGTCAGGTACTTCAGAACAGCCTCTGCATTCTTGCAGTTTGCAATGTCCTTAAACAGGGTGGTGGGCAGTTCAAAGCCGAAGTTAGCCAGCTGGCTGTTTACAGCGTTGATCACGGTCACATCGTTGATGCCCAAGCCAGCCTTGGTTGCGCTCTTCTTCAGCAGGCCGGTTACAAGGGCAATCGTCTGCTTATTCTGCGCGTTTTGATCCTTGTCGTCCGTATTGGTCTTAAAGATCAGGCCCAGTATCGCGGAGAACCATGCGTCGTTCTTTGCCATAGAGGGCATCAGGTTGGACACCTTTGCGCTCAGAATGTTGGATACGCCGTGGATCTCCTTGTACAGCGGGTAAATGGCGGCAGTCGCCACATTGTTCAGGTCCTTGTTCATCACAATGGACAGGCCCTTGATCAGGTTGGTCAGCACGGAGACAGGCTTGCTGTAGAAGCCGTCCAGCAGCTTGCTGATGGGGGTGAGAATAGCCAGCAGGCCGGTTGCGCCGTCCTTTACGCTGCCCTTTGCATACACGCCCAGGCTAAAGCCCTGGGCTTTTTCCAGATCCTTAAAGATGGGGTACAGTACACCGTCATAGTAACCGGCATCCTTGGTCAGCACGCCGATCAGATCGGTGATGATGCCCAGGCTCTCGCCGAAGTTCTGGAAGAACTTGGTGTTGTTGCCTGCGCGGAAGCCCCAGTTGATCTTAATGTTGGTGGCGCCGGTCCAGCCGCTGGTGCTCTTGTCCAAGCGAATGGCGTTGTGCCAGGTAGGCAGGCTTGCCAGCTTCTTGGCGGCGGACTTGTTGGTCAGGTGATTGCTCACTGCGTGGGGAGAAATCAAGCCCTTCAGCGCAGCAGCCAAAATGTTGTAGTGGTAAGCACCGGTCTTGCTGGTGTAGTACACCGGCTTGCCGGCCTTATTCTTCTTCTTGTACAGCTTCTGGTTGCCGTCGTAGAAAACATTCAGGCCCAGAGCGTCCTCGTTCACCAGATAGTAATCAATTACATTCTCCAGTGCAACATACATCTGAACTACCAGATTGGTCAGATGATCCTCAGTGTAAACCTTCTTGTCTGAGGTATCGGTGGGCTTCTTGTCCCCGTCGTTCAGGAAGTTTAAGGTCTTATTGAGCATCTTCAGCATCGGGTTGGTGTTATCGCTGCCCAGGATGTAAGAACCAAGGCTTACCAGACCGCACAGGATGCCGGGGGTGGTGTTCAGGTTGAAGTTGTTCAGTGTGGAGTTCTCCAGCACCTTGGACAGTGCGGAGTCCAGATTGGACAGCAGAGAAGCGCCGCTCTTACTGGAGGTCTTGGGTACCTTTGCCCACTTGGGCTGGGTCTGGATCTTTGCCATCTTGCCGTTCACTTTCGGGAAGCTCACGTCGATGGTGTTCTTGGTCTTGGTGTCCATGGCCTGGATCACATTCACCAGCTGACCGATGTTGGACAACAGGAAGTAAGCACTTTCGGTGCTCAGACCAACAAACTTGGAATCCTTGTTATACACGCCCATTACGAAAGAGGCCTTGTCGTTGTACTTCAGCTGGAATACGCCGTTGAGTACATCGCTGATGGTGCTCTTTTCGCCCAGACCGCCCATAGCGCGGATCAGACCGGTGATGATGGGCAGGTTGGTGGTGATCTTGTTGTCGGTGGCGGTCACATCATTGAGCAGGTCAATGATGGCGTTGAACCAGTCGTTCACAAAGATGTTTACAAAGCAGTCCAGAATCTTGGCCGGCTTGCCGCCGTCTGCCAGGTTCTTAAAGTTAACCAAAGACTGGTTGTAGAAGAACGCTTTGTCGCCAACGGTATCGCTCTTAATCTTATAATCGCTATAAGACCAGTCGGAAGCCTTCTTGGTGTTGTCAGCGCTCTTTACATCATATTTTTTAATGAAGTTCTTGCCCATAATGTCCAGAATTTTGGGCAGGGCAACGAAGAGGTTGTTGACGCCGTGGTTGTAAACGGTGCCCTCTTCCTTGGTCATGGCGCCACTCTTGGCGTCTTTTTCACCATAGGCAGCCACATACTGATCCACAGCAGCGGTGAAGAAGGTGGCCAGCTCGGACACAGCCTCATTCACGGCAGTGGCAGCGTCGCCGGTGAGCTTCAGTGCATCGGCAATGCCGGATGCCTTGGCACCCTGCAGCGCCTTATCGGCTGCATAGATGTTCAGGATCACCGGGGTCTTGGTGTCATCGTACTTGCCGGTGGTGGGGTCACCATACACCTGGCTGACGATCACATCTTTGCCGTCGGCATCCTTGCCATACTCAACACCGCTGATGTTGTAGTATGTAAAGTCATAGTTGGTGTCGCCGATCAGCCAGTGCATCAGGGTGGGCAGAACCTCGTTCAAATCCCAGCTCAGGCCGCCGCCCAAACCGACGGGGCTGCCAACGCTCTGGCCGTATTGATCCATCAGACCGCTCAGCAAACCGCCCAGGAAACCATTAAAGGGATCACCCTCCTGGTTGAATACCATGGGGATCAGCACTTCGTCAATCACAACGGTCAAAACAGGCAGCAACTGCATAATGGTTTCAACCGGGTGCTCGTACAGGTTCATCCATATATCGGTGAGCGCACCCTTCAGGTCAACCTTGGACTCTACCAGTTTGTAGACCACTTCGTTCATAACCGCATTACCGGTGAGGTGCAAGCCTGCGATGGTTACGCCTTCCTGATCCTCAGGATCCAGCAGTACCATGTACTGATTGATGGCGTTGTTTACAGCAGCAACAGCAAAGGAATCCTTAAAGCCGTATTTCGCGAAAGAATACTTTCTGCAAGAATTAGAGATAACCTTGGCGTCGGTAATCTCAAAGTAGAAATCAACGGCCTCGTCAACGCTCTCTTTCAGTTCACCACTGTAGAAGGTCTTTAACAGATCTTGGTTGATGGTGGCGATCACTTCTTCGGGGGACATGCCGCCGACAGTTCTGTTCTCCATCAACGCTCTGCGGTAAATACCCTCGGTACGCGTATCCAGATCCTCACTGCTCCAGTAAGTGGCCATTGCCGGCTTGGTTACAGGAGCGATGCCCTTGTCTGCATAGTCGCCGTTCAGGTAAGCCTGGAAGGTGTCACGGCTGGAACCGATTTTTGCGTTGCCGTCGGGCACATTCTTGTTCATGTCCGCACGCAGGGCAGCTACGGTAGCGTCATCCAGCTGCGCAGCATAGTACTCGCTAACAAAGGCGTCATCGCCGTTGTTGGCCAGTACGGTAGCACCGATCTTGCAAGCGGCTGCCAGTGCAGCATCGTCATCCTTGATGGTGTTGTAGTCCTTTTTGGCCAGCTTGCACAGATAAGCCTTGGCGGCCTCTGCCAGTTCACTGCTTGCCTTGTCGGACTGATACTGGAGCAACACATACCAAATCGCTTCGCTCATGGTGCTGACTTTCTTCTTGCTGCCGGCTTCTTCGAAGTAGGCGGTGAAGGTGCCAAAGCACTTAGCTACATCCTTGAAATCGTCCAGAGCAATCAAGTCGTCTACTTTGTACGATTTGTCTTTGTAGGTAACGGTAGCTTTCTGGATGTCTTCCAGGGTGTCCAGGCTGCCTTCAGCAGTACCCAGCACCTCGAGCACTTTGTTCAGTGCGTCATAGGCAGCGCTCAGGTCTTCCTGCTGCTTAGCCTGTTTCTCGGGGAACTGCTCCAGCAGGGCGGACAGATCGCTCAGCGTGTCCTCGCACCATTTGGCCAGTTCTGCGTCGCTGGACGAAATGTTGTTGACGCAAAAAGAAAACAGCTGATAAAAGCTCATCTTTGCATCTTTCTCGTCCAGGTAGGCATACGCCACATCGGAATACCCTTTCCGGTAACCGTCAATGATGTCTGCCTTATTCATGGGGCTGCTCAAAAGATTAAGCAGCGTGGGAGACACACCCATGATCAGATCACTGATCGAGGTGGTGTCGGTGACGGTCATCCCCAACTTCTCCTCAAGCGCCTTTTTGATATTCGGCTGATTGAGCAGTGCCGGAACGTAGGTGTCTACCAGTTCCGTCAGTGCGTCAAAGGTGGAATCGGCACTTGTGGAGTTCTTCCAGATGCCCTTGTCTTTGTCCGCTGCAAATGCAGTGAACCCGACAGAGCAGGTGGTGACCATCATTACTACAGCCAAAAATAGGCTGAGTAACTTTTTGCCCGTCTTCATAATTCATCTCTCCTTCTGATATGTTGACGAACTTGTCGTTTTGGATTCGCCTGGGCAGCGCGCCCTTTTAGCGGAGGATGTGCTTACAAGTTGCGTTAACAATTTGTTCACAATTCCTCTGCTAAAAGGGCGCAGGATACCCACGCGTACAACAAATACAGTATATTTATACCAAATATAGAACGGCAAGTCAATAGGTTTCCGAAAACTTTTTAACAAAATGTGAACGGGTGGGCAAAATTTCCCGATTTATAGCGAAATTCCGGCGCAATATTTTTTTTGCGTACTTATATATCAAGCCATGTTTGGCCCGGCCGACGGATCTGCGCTGCATTCTTATCTTGGATTTGTGTGGAGGATCAGGGCGCATTTATCGTTATTGCTGCATTCGACAACTGCTGACAGAAATTCCACCGGTTTTGGAGGAAAAATTGTGGAAAATCCTGTGGAACTTGTGAAAGTTTCCCGCCGTTACGCCAAAAAATCGATGGTGTAAAGGGGCACGCCTTTGCGTGTGAAAATCTCGCGTAAAGCATATAACCTTTACAAGTCGAAACTTGCAAAATAATGGACATTGTCTTTTAACTAAGCAATAAAATATGAACAAATTGTTAATTTCGTGTAAATTAAATTTGTCCGTTCGCACAAAAAACGACCGCTCAAATTGTGCAACATTCCGAAAATCAGAAAAATCACGGCTCTTTATTGATTTTTGGTGACCATCGTGTTTTAATAAGAATGCGATAAATGTGTTTCTATGCGCATTTTCATAATGTATGGCGTCCGGCTGCAATGCCTTCATCCTGAATATCGGATTGCCCGATGGTCAGAGGATGGGACGGCGCGTACACGCAACCATTTATTCGCAAATTACTATGGAGGGAGGTAAAAATTAGTGAAAGCTAAAAAGTTTTCCCGCAAGTTGCTTGCGCTCTTTTTGGCGGTCTTGATGGCGATGAGCTGTTTCTCCGGTGCTATGGTCGCTTCCGCGGCTAATGCTTCGGCAAACACCAAGTACCATGACCAGGACTTGGACTTCAACTCACTGGGTTGGCCCATCCTCAATGATGAGCAGGCCTGCACAGCCCTTTTGGACTTTGTGGATCTGACTCTTGCCCAGGCAAACATCGCACCGATGAATATCGACCTGAGCGTTCTTGGTAGCATCACCATCAAACTGGGCAGCGTGGATGAGGTGCTTAAAACTGTTCAAGATCTGGATTCTTTCCTGAACAGCAAGTCCGCACTGCTTCTGCTGGCCGGCGATGCCCGCTATGTAGATTTGAGCGCAGTTGACGGAATGTCCCGCAGCAAAACTTCCTCTACCGATATTGTACGCGGTATTGTGAAGCTGGTTCGGAACATTTCTTCCGACGCGGGTCCTGAAGGCGCCAACGGCAATATCGTAAAGAAGTTGCTGCGCGGCGATCTTGGCCTTGGTATCGTAAACAGCTTCTTGAATGTTTACAAGACCATCGGCGACCTGATTGGTATGCCCAACGGCTATCAGAGCAATATGGTATATAATATTGTTCAGCAGCTGGTTCTGGAGAATACCGGTTGGTTTACTGCGGAAGAGAAGGCTCAGATCCGGAACAATCCCAGTCTGGAGACCAGCAAGCTGGATTCCGTCCTGCTTGATAAGCTCTCCACCCAGTTGCTCAGCAACATTACCGCACAGATTACATACGCCGACGGTACCAATTCTCGAGACAGATACGCACAGTATATGGAGAATGGTTCCGCACCGTATATTGACACGACCAACCTGCATTATGTAACGCAGGAGGATCATGACAAGAACGGCGAGGCCATCGGTAATGTATATCTGTTCCGCTACAAGGATCAGAAGCTGGTGCTGAAGCCCACAGATACGCTGTTTGACTTTGGCTTCCAAGCCTTTGAGATGGTGTGGAACACCGCCTTGAAGGATACGCTGGGCCAGTTGAATTCCGGTGTGGGCGGTTACGACTACAACTACTATATGTGGTACACCGGTGCCACGACCCACAACACGGCTTGGGACTACAGCAATGTAGCCAACAACTACGCCGCTGCCGATGTGCAGGCTTGGGCCGCTTATGAGTGCCAGAAGGCTGCAAAGAACTTGAAGCCCGGCCAGACCCTTGGCGAAGAGTACAAGGATGCGGCTTCCTATCTGGCTTACATCAAGGCGGATCTGGAGAAGTACAACAGCCGTGACCTGGTGAAGAATCCTACCTACACCTGGAGAGATATTGACTCCACCACCCTGTTCAACAAACTGCGTTACAGCCCCATGTCTGTTTACTACTTTAAGCAGGCCACCGGTCCCCTGAACTGCAGCTTTGCTGAGACCGGTATGAAGAACATTGAGGCATTCATGGCAAATGATTACAGCAGCTACAGCTCCATGCTGGCAGCGCTGAATGATTTCCTGGTTGCCGCAGTAAAGGACTTCCTGCCGAGTTATGATGCCAGCGTTCTGACGAAGGTGAATTCCGATGATCCCGGCAATGTAGCGCAGACCCTGGTTGGCAATATGCTGAAGGTGCTGCAGTACATCTGTGATCAAACGGATGCGAACATTCTCGGCGCCTTCTATAATAAGAATGGCGAGGGCACTGCTCTGACCGAGGCCAATTTGGAGAGCGCGATGATTCCGTTTGCAATTTCTGCACTGCGGAATATCCCCGACTTCAAGAAGGGCATCCACAATGAGGACCTGGACGCTTGCGACGATGCAGAGGGCGTAGCTGCTCTGGCGTTGCAGCTGTATCTGGGCTATGTGCTGCCGGATCACGACTACTCTTCTCTGGTGCAGAAGGGCGCAGACGGTAAGTACGATGTAACCATCGACAATCTGCTGCTGATGGCTCGTGATGCTGTGGGTTATGTAATGAGCCCCTATATTATCATGCACGACAAGGACGGCAACCTGTGGAATCCGGAGACCGCTACTCTGAATGACGGCGTTTCTCTGTTTGATCTGCTGAATTCCGTTGTTGTTTACTATGCCGGCACCGACACCTTTAAGGACGGCGAGCATGGCAAGGGCCTTGCCAATCTTCTGGGCGTTTGCGACACCAACGGCAATTGCCTGGTGAAGCTGTCCAACTCCCTGTGGGAGAACATCAATGTGATCGCCAACAAGCTGTTGCCTGTTGCAGGCGTGCTGCAGTATGGCGATTCTGCAAAGAAAGGCGCTTTGAATTCCGAAGAGCTGATCTACACCGATGTGATCCAGGGTATGCTGAATATTGGTGTGGCAGATGCGAACGGCCAGTATGGCGCAACCGGGTTTGTAACCCGTCTGCTGACCATGGTTTCCGCACCGCCTATCAAGAGCGAAGGCATTATCCGCACCGTTTACAATGTATTGGCTGATCTGGTGAACGTTGTATTCGGCGGCCGCTACGGCACAGCCCGTAATGTGGTTCCCGCTGCTGCGACCAACAATCATCCCTTCGACGATCTGCTGCAGAAGGATACCTTTGCCGGTACTTCCAGCGACAGCAGTTTCGGCGTACTGGGTACCCTGGTATACAATGTGTATGAAGCCAGCGGCGGTGTAGGCGGCGACAGCGGCAAGACCGATACGATCCTGCCCGGCGCTATGTACACCGTACAAGCTGTGAACAATTTGATCGGCGGCCTGATCACCACTTTGGCGGATCATAACATGAAGCTGGCTTCCGCTCGTGTGGCAGACAGCAACTTGACCCTCAGCTATGGCGGTAACACCACCACCACAACGCTGACGGTTACCAATAACTGCTACGGTCTGAACCGTGCGGTAAAGAACGCCGATGGTAACTTCGTTGCTCGTGGCCGTTACAACATTGAGATCACGAATGTGGTTTCCGATAACAGTGCTTGCACCGTAGACTTCTCCAGCAAGACAGTTGTTCCTGAGAAGTCCGCTTCCTTCACTGTTACCAACGGCGGTTTTGATGAAGATACTGTAGTAACTTACACCGTTACTTACAACATTATCGACACCAACACCAACCAGGCCCTCTACACCGGCCTGACCTGCAAGACTTATCAGTTTGTGACTCCGCAGAAGAACTGGTCCGATTCTGTGTATCCGGGCGGTTCTCAGGACAGCAGATTCTCCAATGGTTCTTCCGGTAAGACCGCCGATGGTCAGGCTACCGTGAACAACACCGGTTACTTTGGTAACGCTTACCTGAACCAGAAGCCGTTCCGTGTAAGCTATCCTACCGATATTGTTCTGGCAAGCTCTAACCTGGATGCAGTGAAGAACTACAAGATTCGTCTTGGCTATGACCGTACCCTTGCCGGTTCTCCCGACAAGACTTTGGACGGCGTTTTTGCTTACAGCACCAGTTCTGTTAAGGATTCCTTTAGCAACAAGACCGTAACTGTAAACAATTCCAACATGATGGCCGCGTTTGATAAGTTCACCGGTGATGTGCTGAACTACGAAAAGGTAGACTACACCACCGATGGCGGTCAGACTTGGGTCAAGGGTGTTGCCGCAAGCCAGGTTCCCTCCAACGGCGTATCTCGTGTGAACCACGCTTACACGCTGAGCGAGCTGAACGGCGGCAAAGCGCTGGCTGCTGCTGTTAAGGATAGCAACGGTTATTACACCGCCGTTTATCTGAAGAGCGGCTCCGGCGACTTCGCATACAGCAACTTGCTGGGCAAGGTTTCCGGCGCAACCGGCATTGACGGTCTGTACATCCAGACCGGTTCCGTAACCCTGTCTAAGGACAGCTCCTCTTCCTTGGATCTGTTCAAGTATGATGGTTCTACGGATATTTCTCAGGTATCCAAGAAAGAAGTGAAGTTGAGCTTCTTCTGCGACAAGAACCCGGCAACCGGTAGCTTGAAAGTAACTGTTGCTGACGATGGTAACCGTAGCCAGTTCAATAGTGCATACGATTCTTTGAACAGCTACATTAAGAACTACAGACCTTCTGACTTTAAGGATTACGATAAGGCCAGCGGCTCTTCCGCAACCTATGATGCAGCAACCGCTGCTTTGGCTGCCGGCTTTGAGGCCCGCCAGTCTCCGCTGAATCTGTCCACTGCCGGCACTCTGTCCAGTGCATTCACGAAGACGCCTGTTACCTCTGAGGTGAAGACCGTGATCGGCGAGCCTGCAACCAAGCCCGTAACTTCCTTGGATCAGCTGCCTGCAGCTCTGGCTGCTTATGCAACGACTGACGGCAATTATTACTATGCTGACAGCGCTATGAGCCAGCCTTATTACACCACGGAGGCTCTGACCGATGCTGATGTAACGGTTCAGACTTCCACCACTGTTGGTGGTCAGGCTTACACCGTGGCTATGGATAAGACCGGCCAGGTTGTTGTGAAGAGCGGTTCTTCCTGGTACTTCCTGAACACCCCGGCTTATGCCACCGCATGGGATACCACCACTTATAAGGATGCTCCCTATGCGATCAACGGTGCTGAAAAGGAAGGCACCTTCAATCAGGCGAAGTTCGTTTACTACAATGCCAATGGCGTTGCCGTGAGCAAGGACTTCACTGTGAAGCACATGGTGACCGAGAAGTCCATTGTCAACAATGGTGATGCGGAAACCCGTGCACTTGCCATGCAGGCAAGAGACAAGATGCGCTATGCTGTGGATCAGTGTGCGCAGATGCTGAGCGTTACCGTTGCCGGTCAGATCTTCACGGATGTTTCTTCCATTCGTGACGGTATGACGGACGCCAACTTCGATCTGCCCGAGTACCAGAAGATGGTATCCGTGGCGAAGGATGCTGAAAAGATGTACGCTGCAGATATTTACCTGAAGAGTGACGAGTCCAAGACGGTGCTTGCCACCTGCGCTTGGAACCAGATCGACCAGACCATTGCTGACCTGGCAAACACCAACGGTAATGACGCTGCGGATTATACCTATGCATTCTCCACCAGCACTTCTTCTCTGCTGATTGAAGAGGCTGTTCGTATGTTTAGCCTGTACATGGGCACTGTGACCGAGCGCGGCTATATCGGCGACAAGGTGGAGGCTGAGGTTTCTCACGCCAGCGGCAGCGCTTACAGCGCAATGACCACCACCTGGACAGATTCCGGTAAAGTCGATGCAGAAGGCAATGCCATCAAGAATGCTGCAATCGCCACCACCGCGACTTCCGCGAAGTACGGTGCTGTTGAGGGCGGCAAGCTGGTTAACAAGGGCGAGAAGGTTTACACCGACGAGTCCTGGACCAACTATGTGAACGCACTGGCTGCTGCTGTAGATGTTGCGACCACCGGTAATGGCGACTACGCCCATAAGGACGCTGCCACCTATGTTCCGGCTGATAAGGACAACTACACCGCCAACCTGTCTGCTTGCTTCACCGCTTACAAGAACCTGGTAGATGCAGAGAACTCTCTTGAAGAGGGCACTGCTCCTTCTGAGGGCTACGCTGTAACCGGTAAGGTGCTTGCTCTGGCGAATGATAAGGGCGAACTTGCTACTGATGAGTTCACTGTAAGAGGCTGTGATGTGATCATTAACGGCGAGACTGTGGCTACCACCGGTCAGGATGGTACTTTCACCATTCCGGCTCTGGCAAACGGTACTTACACCGCAACCCTGAGCTATGCTTATGGTTATGATCGCAACATCACCATTACGGTGAAGGACGGTAATGTGGATCTGGGCAACCTGGGTATGCTCGTCTGCAACTATAGCAAGGACGACTATATCAATGCTGCCGATTACGCAACTTATCTTGCATCTTCTGGCGCATCTCAGGGCGAAGACTCTTACAACGCTGCTTGCGACTATAACCACGACGGTTATGTTAATGCATCTGACTATGCAATTTATCTTGCATTCTCCGGTGCTGAGCTGAGCAACGCAATCTACGGTTAAATCCTAACTTAAAGTACCCGGGCGGTGCTTCGGCACCGCTTGGGTCACACTGATTTTGATTATGAAATTGAACAAACTGAAGAGAACACTTGCTGCTTTCTTATCGTTTGTATTGATTTTGACCTTAACCTCTATAACCCCGCTGGCTGCCCAGGGTACCTTGGGCACCGAGCAGCCCCACCTCTCCTGTACCTTTACGGACAGCGAGGGCCGGGCGGTAGACGGCAATGCACTGTCTGCCGGGGATTATACCGTATCCTTTACGCTTTCCGGTATGCAGTCCTTTGCCGTGATGCAGTACACCATGTCTTATGATGCGGCTGTGCTGACGGTCAACGGTCACAGTGATCTGCTGTCGGACAGTTTGCCGGATCAGCTGCGGGGCCTTGGCGCCGCCGGTGTGCTGGTGCAGAATGGGACCATCAACTTTGGTTTTATCACCAGGGTGGACCAGACTGCAACGACCACCGCCATTGATGCGGCGGGTCAGCTCCTTTTGAAGTTGCAGGTCACCGTTGCTACGGAAGCGCCTGTGGACTTTGCAAAGATTGTGACCTTGGATACGGACCCGAACCAAACCTTCATTGAGGCAGATTATGCGGATTATGCCGATTATGGCACGGCTGACCAAGACTGCTATGCGCTGGTCACCGCCTTTGACGGCTATACCGCAACGCTGTATCCTATGACAGCGGATCTGTCACCGGCCACCGGCCATGCCGTTACCGGCAGGGTGCTGGCGCTGGCTAATACCAATGGGGATTTGGCGGGAGATACTTTTACAGTTCGCAACTGCGATGTAGTGATTGCAGATGAAGTGGTGGCAACCACCAATAATGACGGTTGCTTTACCATTCCCTCACTCCCGGCAGGGGAGTACACCGCTACATTGCGCTATGCCTATGGTTATGATCGCACGGTTACCTTTACGGTAGCAGACAGCGATTTGAACTTAGGCGATTTGGGCATGATTGTATGTAACTTTGATAAGGATGCATACATCAACAGTGCGGATTATGCGGTGTATTACGCATCGTCCGGTAGCCAATCTGGTGAAGCGGATTACAATAAGTTTTGTGATTTCAATCACGATGGCTATGTGAATGCCTTTGACTATGCCCTTTACAGTGCATTTAGTGGTTGTGATCTTTCATCGTTCAGTTACGAAAACAATTAATTTGGGAGGAAAAGTTTTATGCGTAAAAGCGCAAAGAAGCTTCTTTCCGGTGTAATGGCTGGTTTGATGGTCGTCTCCATGGCTCCCATCTCCGCCTTGGCAGCAAATTACGAAGTCGGTCAATATGTAGATGCAGCGGACTATGTTTCTGCAGCTGATATTTCTCCGGAGATTGATATCGTATGGACTGCTTACAACGGGAATAACAAGAACTTTATCACCAATGGTGATGAGGAATGGCAGAACTCTGCTGACAACGATACTGTTGCAGACCTTTCCAAGGTTGACCTGACCGGTAAGACTGCAAACAGCACCGATTTTCCGGCATCTGCTATTAAGAGCGGCAAGTATTATGTAACCGCATCTTTCATTTTGAAGAACACCGGTGGTCAGTTTGGTAACTGCCAGCTGTCTTTCAAATGGGCTGACTCTCTGAAAATGGGTAAGAGAACCGCCAAAGGCTTTACCGCCGGTGACGGTCGTGTGCTCCCCACTGAGTCTGAAGTCAGCGACGCCGATGGTAATCCTTATCTGATCGATGCTGCTAGTCACTATCGTGATACTTCTTACTATCTGAGTATTGCACATCCGAAACTGCCTACCAAAGGCTCTGTTGTTTATGTTGGTGATACCTACACCTTTGAGCAGAGCGGTCCTTTGGGCGGCGATGATGAGCTGGGCGTTAAGCTGGATGGCCTGTATCTGGGTACTTTTGGCTTCCAGGTTGCAGCTGGTACGGTTATTTCCGATGATCTGCTGACCTTCAATCAGGACCCCAACTTGTCCACCTACTACATGGGTTCTAACGACACCAAGCGCCTGTGGTCTTTCACCGGAAAGGTTGATAAGGCCGGAACCATTGATGCCGCTGGTACTCTGAAGATCGCTGGCAACAGCGCTCCGGAGACCAAGTCTTACACCGTTAACTATGTGACCGAGGACGGCGCTTCTCTGGGCACCGAGACTGTGAAAGAGGGCCAGAGCCCCGCTTCTGTACCGACTCTGCCCACGAAGGATCCCGATGCTGCCGGCCACTACAGCTATGCTTGGGATACCGATCCCACCACGGCGACCATCTCCGCAGACACCACCTTCACTGCTAAGCTGACCACCACGCCGCATAATCCGCAGACTATGGACAGCAACGTTGTGGATGCCACCTGCGGTAAGGACGGTTCTAAGACCGTGACCACCAGCTGCTCCGATTGCGGCTATGTGATCAGCGTTGAGAATAACGTGGTTATCCCCGCTACCAACAACCACACCCCCGCTGCTGCGGTTAAGGAGAATGTGAAGCCCGCAACCTGCGAGACTGCTGAGACTTATGACTCCGTGGTTTACTGCTCCGTCTGCGGTCAGGAGATCTCCAGAACCCAGATGACCGGTGAGGCTGCTCTGGGTCACAAGTGGGGCGAGTGGAAGCATGACGACTCTACCGCTAAGGCTGAGTCCAAGCACACCCGCACCTGCGAGAATGACGCTACTCATACCGATAGCGCAGCTTGTAACTTTACTTCTCAGGTAACCCAGAACCAGACTGCTGATCAGCCTGAGATCACCACTTACACCTGTAAGGACTGCGGCTACTCCTACACTGAGGAGACCAAGCCCGCTCTGGGTCATACCCACAACTATGGTGCTCCCGCTGCTGATTACGCCAGCGGTCAGGCCTTCGTTGAGGGTAAGGATTACACCCATACTGCTACCTGCACCGGCGAGGGTACCTGCAGCCAGCCTACGAAGACTGACAAGTGCACCTTCAACAATGGTGTGGAGACCAAGGCTGCTACCTGCACCGAGCCCGGCGTGAAGACCTTCACCTGCACCGAGTGCGGCGGCACCTACACTGTAGCGATCCCGGCTACCGATCATAACTGGGGTGACTGGAAGCATGTTGAGGGCACCGAGGGTGCTGATGCAAAGCACAGCCGTGTATGCGCCAATGACGCTTCTCACACGGAGACCAAGGCCTGCGACTTCACCGCTAAGGTGACCCAGGAGGCCACTCTGGATCAGCCCGAGATCACCACTTACACCTGTAAGGACTGCGGCTACTTCTACACCAAGGAGACTGCTCCGGCTCTGGCTGGTGTGACCGTAACTGTAAATGCTGTGGAGAACGGCTCTGTAACCCTGGCTGGTCAGGATGTGACCGCCGGCGGTTCTAAGAAGTTCGCTGAGAACGGCACTTACACCCTGGTTGCGACTCCCAATGCGGACTGCACCTTCGTAGGCTGGCAGACCGGTAACAAGATCGTTTCCACCGATGCTAGCTACACCACCGTGGCTATCGCTGACATCACTTACACGCCTGTGTTCGCTGAGTCTGCTAAGCCCGTTCAGTTCACCTTTGTTGATATGTTCAACAACGTGATCTCTTCTCAGTCTGTTGCTTCCGGCGCAGCTGTGAAGATCCCGCAGGCACCCACCTACACCGGCTACACCTTCACCGGTTGGTCCGTAGATGAGGCTGCCATTAAGGCCGCTACCTCCTCCATGACTGTTTATGCACAGTATGAGAAGGACGCTGCCGCTACCTACACTGTAACCACTGACGCTGATGCTACCGTTGCTTACGGCAGCAACTCCGCACAGGGCACTCTGGCTGACGTTCCTTACGGCACCCAGGTAACCGTGTCTAAGGACGGCGCTACCGCTTGGGCTATCGACGGCAAGATCGTTGCTTACGGCGACAGCTACACCTTCTATGTTGCTTCTGATGTAACTGTGAAGGCTGCTTCCGCTACCACCCAGGCTCCCGTTGTGGCTGCTGTTTCTGCCAACCAGGTTGCCGGTTCTTACAAGGTTGAGTTCGTTGCTACCCGCGCTATGGTGGATGGCTGCACTTACCTGAAGTCCGGTTTTGTGTATGGTAAGAACCTGTCCGATGCTGACCTGACTCTGGCCAACGTTGGCAAGAAGGGTTCCGCTGATAACTCCGGCGTTGTGAAGGCTGCTTATGCCAACAGCACCGAGGGCAGCACCCAGTTCATCCTGAGCTATGGTCTCTCCGCTCAGAACGGCACTGCCTCCGCTAAGGCATTCTTGACCTACAAGGATCAGAATGGCAAAGTGCAGACCGTGTACTCTGATGTGATGAACCACACTTACGCTTAATCGCGTAAACACCTATTTATCGCTCCTGCCGGCGGGCAACTGCCGGCAGCGATATAAGGCAATTTAGGAATAGGAGGAATGTCTTCATGAAAGAAGCTTATTCTAAGCCTGTTGTCGACGTCAAGGAATTTCAGCAGATCGATGTGATGACCGCAAGCGGTCCTGAAATTATTGGTGGCGAAGACGACTAATTGCAATTAGTAAAATAATTGCTCGAGCGAAAAGAGCCGAGGGAGCAATCCCTCGGCTCGATTTTTTTTGCTTTATCGGTGCGACCGGTTGGGTGCACCGGGTCGGTATTGTACGGATCGGCGGGATGACCGTCGGCTTTTTTTGTTTTTCTATGGCAATGGAGCGGCACTTATGGTACAATGAAAGCAGACGAAACGAATTGGAGGCGGCGGTATGAAAAAAATGACAAAGCGCTTGGCGTGCCTGGTGCTGGTGTTGGTAATGGCCTGCTGTGCCCTGCCGGGGGTCACTTATGGTGCCACCACCTCGGTAGATCTGAACCAGAACTACCTGTTCCGTACCCGGACGAATGCCTTTTCCTTTGGCGCCGGTGAGACGGCAAACCTGACCTTTACGCCCCAGTACACGGCGGAATACACCTTAAAGCTGTACGGTCATGTGACAGGCGGGCGGAATATCCGTGCCAGCCTGACGAACCCGGACGGCACGGTCACGAACTTTGAATACCCTAACCGTACTGGCTCTACCGTTAAGGATTATAGCCATCCGTACCTGACCGCTACCTTGGAGCAGGGCAAAACCTATACCTACTCGGTTTGGGGCTGGACGGCAAACAGTACCGGCGCAACGGTAGACGTGGACTTTACCAGCGGCGAAAGCGGCACCCTTTCCAAGGAGGTAGGGCTGCGGCTGTATCTGGACCAAACGGAATTTGCCGCTTACAGCCAGCAGGCGGTGCTGAATGCGATGAAGCTGCTGATTGTGGATCGCACCGGCGCCCACTTGGAATGGAAGTATAAGGATGCGATGGGTAGCCTGTTGGTAGGCGGCGCCGATGTGATCGTGGATCTGTCCGCTTGCGGTGCTTGCGGTAAGAACACGGTGCAGGTGCACTATATGGGCTACACTGCCACGGCGGATTTTAATTTGGCGCACGACTATTCTGTGCTGCTGGAGCGGGTGGCGGCTACGCCTACTGCCCGCGGTTATGACCTGCTGGGGTGCAGCCGGTGCAGCGCTACCACCCGGGCGAATTTTGTAGATTACGACGGCTTTTGTATTGCTACCCCCGGCGCGGATATGGGCGCGCTGCTGTTTAACGATACGGACGTGACCGCCGGCGGCCGGATTTATGTAGATCGGGGCAAGGACTGCACGCTGCTGGCTCTGCCCAATAGCGGCTGCCGTTTTGCCGGTTGGCAGCAGGGGAATAAGATTCTGTCCGGCGATGCCAGTTATACCTTTACCCCGGTGGCCAGCGCCACCTACACGCCGCTGTTTTTGGACAACAGCGACCGGCTGACCTTTTTGTTTATTGACCCGTTTTCCAATGTGCTGTCTTATCAACAGGTGGACAGTGCTGCGGAGGTAAAAATCCCCACGCCGCCTACCTACACCGGCTATACTTTTGTCGGCTGGTCCTACACGCCGACGCAGATCCACAGCGCCACCGGCTCCCTGACTGTGCAGGCGCTGTACCGCGCCGGTGGAGCCAAGCAGCTGACCATCAACGCCCCCGGCTGCACCTTGCAGTGCGGCAGCCAAACTGCCCGGGACAGTCTGACTGTTGCCTATGGGGCGCGGGTTGCTGTGTCTGCGGCAGATGCCAAGGGCTTTTCAGCCGATGGGCGTGTGCTGGGTTATGGCAGCCGGTACAGCTTCTACGCTGTTGCCGATTTGGCGCTGGAGAAGCGCACCGATGATCTGACGCCGGTACCCTCTGTGTCGCTGCTTTCCGCCCAGTTGCAGTCGGATACCGGGCGGGTGATGTTTGCCGCCACCCGGTCCATGGCCGGGGAGGGGAACCGACTGGTGACCTCCGGCTTCCTATACGGCAAGAATTTGGCAGACGATGACCTGGTGCTGGAGATGGCCGGTAAGCCGGGCTCCGGTACGGACGCCGGCACGGTGCGCTGCGCGCAAAACCGCTCTACGGAGCCGGAAGGCCAGTTTGTGCTGTACTACGGCATTTCCGCCCATGTGGGCACTGCCGCCGCGCGGGCGTACCTGACTTATGCAGACGCAGACGGCGCCCTGCACACGGTGTATTCCGCCGTGCTGCGCTATACCTATTGACAAACTTTCCTGTTTACAATCCGCCCGGCCTGTGCTACAATAAGGGCAGCAAAGGAGTGCGATTATGAAAAAAACTATACGCCTGGGCAGTTTTCTGCTGGCGTTTCTACTGCTGGTGTGCACCCTGCCGGTGACGGCATGGGCGGCGTCAACATCTTATGATTTAAGCCATGCCTTGTTTCGTTCTGCTGAGACCCAAAAACATGTAGTTTCCTATGCAAAAGGCGAAAAGGCCACGCTGACCTTTACTCCCCAGTACACGGCGGAGTATACTCTGAGCTTTTTTGTACACAATCCGAACGGCGAAAGCGGACGCAATGCGCACGCAAGTTTGACTTTCCCGGGCGGAAAGGTGCAGGAAGGGGAGTATCCATACCGTCCCAACGCCAAGGATTATAGCAGACCTTATATAACCGCCACCTTGGAAAAGGGCAAAACCTATACCTACCATGTTTGGGGATGGTTGCCTACCAGTGAGGCTTCCGATGTAGATATTACATTTATCAGTGGTGCAAGCGGCGTGCTGACGGAGGAACTGGGGCTGCGTGCTTATTTGCAGGGCAAGACGGTGTTTAACGGCTACAATCCCCAGGCGGTGCTCGATGAATTGAAACTGCTGGTGGGATTTAAGAACGCTACCCAGCCCTTGGAATGGTATTATAAAAATGCCGGCGGTGTGCTGAGCATTAACGGTGTCGATGTGATCGTGGATATGTCCGGCTGCGGCGCCGAGGGTATGAATACCATGGCGGTGTACTACCAGGGCTATCGAGCCGAGGTGAAATTTGAAATCCGCAGTCACGAGCATAATTACGAGGCGGGGGATTCGGTACTGCCCACCTGCACCACTGCGGGCTACACGCCCTACTTCTGCACCATTTGTGCAGATGAGGTGCACCGGGATGTTGTCCCGGCGCTGGGCCATAATTACAAAGAAAAAAGTCGTGCCTTGACCAAGGCCACGACTTCTAAGGACGGCAAGCGGACGGCAACTTATGCTTGTACCCGTACCGGCTGCAAGGCCACATACACCAAGACCTTGCAGACCTATTATAAGGTCAATACGATCAAGCTGAATAAGACCGCCTATACCTATAACGGCAAGGTGCAAAAACCGTCTGTGACCGTGAAGGACAGTAAGGGTAAGACTCTGAAGAATGGTACGGATTACACCGTGACCTATCCCAAGGGCATGAAGAATGTGGGCAAATATACCGTAAAAGTGACCCTCAAGGGCA
>ENA-ORSC01000878-ORSC01000878.1-human-gut-metagenome-genome-assembly--contig:-NODE-878-length-22359-cov-2.640423_pt1 | contig 22359 bp, 19 predicted proteins | sample MGYA00242178_ERZ509140 | MGnify/ENA primary metagenome ERZ509140 (study PRJEB26280, sample SAMEA2338681) | human gut metagenome | biome: human gut; feature: human-associated habitat; material: faeces... | reverse complement strand
ACTTTGGAATGGCATTACCATAAAAATAATACCTCCCACAAAACTTCTATATTTATCAATGTATGATTCTTTGATAAATGTATATAAAATAATCATATCATACAACCCATTTTTTTACAAATCGGAATTGAATATTTAATAAAAATTTATCATTCGGGATATAAGAAAACAGCGTGCAATGTTTTCATTTTTCTGGCGTGTCATGCAAAAGTTATGATATAATCATGAAAAGAAGCGAAGAAGGCAGGAAATAGAAATGGCAACGTGGAATTCACGTGGTTTAAGAGGTTCTACTTTAGAGGAATTTATCAACCGTACCAACGAAAAATATTTAGAAAACGGACTGGCTTTGATCCAGAAAGTCCCGACTCCAATCACTCCAATTAATATTGATAAGGCAACCAGACATATTACGCTGGCGTATTTTGACCAGAAGAGTACCGTCGATTACATTGGCGCAGTGCAGGGGATCCCGGTCTGTTTTGACGCAAAAGAATGCAACACAGACACTTTCCCGCTTCAGAATATACATGAGCATCAGGTAGTCTTTATGGAGAACTTCGAAAAACAGAGGGGGATTGCATTCTTTCTGATCAGTTTTACCGCAAGAGATGAATTCTATTATCTGCGGTTTGCAAAACTGCTGGAATTTTGGAACCGGGCAAAAGAGGGTGGCAGAAAAAGCTTCCGCTATGAAGAACTGGAGCCTGATTTTTTTCTCCGGAAGAGCAGAGGCGTCCTTGTTCCATATCTGGATGCGATGCAAAAAGATTTGGCAATGAGGGATTGACAAGCAGATATTCTTTTCATATAATAAATCAAACAGTTTCATTTGCTACCACATTAGCATACTAAAGTGTACAAAATGAAACCTGTGAACGGATCATCCGCATGGGATGAGCATAAGGGAAAGGTATTAGATTCATTATGAAAAAACAATTATTACATACACCGGAGGGTGTGCGTGACATTTATAACGAGGAATGTGAGAAAAAGCTATTACTCCAGTCGGATTTACTTGGCATCTTAAAGGGTTACGGATATCATCCGATCCAGACGCCGACCTTTGAATTTTTTGATATTTTCGGAAAGGAGATCGGAACCACTCCTTCGAAAGAATTATATAAGTTTTTTGACAGAGAGGGTAATACGCTTGTCCTAAGACCGGATATGACACCGTCTATCGCGAGAGCGGCTGCAAAGTATTTTATGGATGAGGATATGCCGATCCGTCTCTGCTATATGGGAAATACGTTTATCAACAACAGCAGTTATCAGGGCAGATTAAAGGAGAGCACACAGCTTGGAGCAGAGCTGATTGGGGACAGTACCGTGGATGCGGATGCTGAAATTTTATCCATGGTCGTGGAATGTCTGCAAAAGGCAGGACTGAAAGAGTTCCAGTTAAGCGTCGGTCATGCAGATTTCTTTCAGGGACTTTTGGAAGCTGCCGGAATCAGCGAGGAGGACGAGGAAGAACTGCGGGAGCTGCTCGCCAACAAGAACTTTTTTGGCGTGGAGGAATTTGCAGAGACCTTAAACCTGAAGGCAGAGTTAAACGAGCTGTTCCATATGCTCGGCAGTCTGAATGTGGACTTAAACGACTTGAAACGCGCCAAAGAGTTAGCTGCATCTTATCCTAGGATTTTAGCGGCAATTCATAATTTAGAAGAACTTCATAAAGTACTTGAAGTCTATGGAATTCAAAAGTATATTTCTTTTGAACTGGGGATTATCAGCAGTTATCAGTATTATACCGGTATTATTTTTTCCGGTTATACATTCGGAAGCGGAGAACCGATCGTAAAAGGAGGACGTTATGATAAACTTCTGACCTATTATGGAAAGACTTCTGCATCCATTGGATTTGCAATTGTCATTGATCAGTTAATGGCGGCATTATCCAGACAGAAAATCAATATTTCTATCGAAACAAATGGTGAGCTGATCGTGTATACAAAGGCAAATCAGGCAAAAGCAATTTTGAGTGCAAAAGAAAAGCGTGCGGCCGGGACTCCGGTCGAGACGATTTTAAAGGACGACACGAAAACAAACGAAGATTACCAAAACTATGCAAAGCGTAATCGTATCAGGACAGTTACTTTTATGGAGGATTAGAAAATGGAAGATATGAGATACTTGACCTTTGCATTGGGAAAGGGAAGACTCGCAAAAAAAACACTGGAATTATTCGAACAGATCGGTATTACCTGTGAGGAGATGAAAGATAAGGACACAAGAAAACTTATTTTTGTCAACGAGGAACTAAAACTTCGTTTTTTCCTTGCAAAAGGACCTGATGTTCCTACGTATGTAGAATATGGTGCGGCTGATATCGGAATCGTTGGAAAAGACACCATATTAGAAGAAGGACGTAATATTTATGAAGTTCTTGATCTTGGATTTGGAAAATGCAGGATGTGCATCTGTGGACCAAAAGAAGCGCATGATCTGTTACAACATCACGAACTGATCCGTGTGGCAACAAAATATCCGAATATTGCAAAGGATTATTTTTATAATACCAGACACCAGACGGTAGAGATTATCAAATTGAACGGTTCGATTGAACTTGCACCGATCGTTGGCCTTTCAGAGGTGATCGTGGATATTGTGGAAACCGGATCCACCCTGAAGGAGAACGGACTTGTAGTTCTCGATGAGGTTTGCCCGTTATCAGCGCGTATGATCGTAAACCCGGTCAGCATGCGTCTGGAAAATGACAGGATCAAGGAACTTCTTTATAAACTCAGAAGTATATTAAAAAGGGAGGCTTAATGCACATGAGAATACAAAAGCTGAACAGCGATACAAAGAAAAATCTGCTGGAAGATCTGCTGAAAAGAAGTCCGAACAATTATGGACAGTATGAGGCGAGCGTAAAAGAAATTTTAGATAAAGTAAAAGAAGAAAAAGATGCGGCAGTTTTTGCATACACTGCCAAATTTGATGGAGCAGAGCTTACTGCAGATACGATTGAAGTCACAGATGCAGAAATTGAAGAAGCATATGCGCAGGTTGATGATACACTTCTTACAGTCATCCGCAAAGCAAAAGACAATATCGAAAGTTATCATGCAAAACAGCGTCAGAACAGCTGGTTTGACAGTAAACCGGACGGAACTATTCTTGGGCAGAAGATCACTCCGCTTCACAGAGTCGGCGTGTATGTGCCGGGAGGAAAGGCAGTTTATCCGTCTTCGGTACTGATGAATGTGATGCCGGCAAAGGTTGCCGGTGTGGATGAGATCATCATGGTAACGCCTCCTGGAAAAAATGGAAAAGTAAGTCCGAATACACTGGTTGCAGCCAAAGAAGCCGGTGTGGATAAGATCTACAAGGTCGGCGGTGCACAGGCAATTGCAGCGCTTGCTTACGGAACAGAGAGTATCCCGAAGGTTGACAAGATCGTAGGACCTGGAAATATCTATGTAGCACTTGCAAAGAAAGCAGTTTACGGTCATGTCAGCATTGATTCCATTGCAGGACCAAGTGAAATCCTGGTTGTGGCAGATGAGACAGCTAATCCGAGATATGTTGCGGCAGACCTGCTTTCCCAGGCAGAGCATGATGAGCTCGCTTCCGCAATTCTTGTTACGACAAGTGAAAAGCTGGCACATGAGGTATCCAATCAGGTAGATGGTTTCTTAAAAGAACTTTCAAGAGCAGAGATCATTTCCAAATCTCTGGATAATTACGGATATATTCTGCTTGCCGATACGATGGAAGATGTGATCGACGTGGCAAATGAGATTGCATCCGAGCATTTGGAAATCCAGACAAAAAATCCATTTGAAGTGATGACCAAGATCCGCAATGCAGGAGCTATCTTTATCGGAGAATATGCAAGCGAGCCACTGGGCGATTATTTCGCCGGACCAAACCATATCCTTCCGACCAACGGAACCGCTAAATTCTTTTCCCCGCTTTCTGTAGACGATTTCATTAAGAAATCCAGTATCATCTCTTATTCAAGAGAAGCACTGCAGAAGGTACATAAGGATATCGAAAGCTTTGCAAAAGCGGAACAGCTGACTGCGCATGCCAATTCGATCCATGTACGTTTTGAAGAGGAGGACTAAAAGATGGAGAGCAGAGTTGCATCCTGCAGTCGTGTGACAAAAGAGACACAAATCGAGATGACACTGAATCTGGACGGAACAGGAAAGACTGACATTTCTACTGGTATCGGTTTCTTTGACCATATGCTTTCCGGCTTTGCAAGACATGGACTTTTTGATCTGACTGTCAAAGTTACCGGAGATCTGGAGGTAGACAGCCACCACACGATCGAGGATACCGGAATCGTGCTGGGGCAGACCATTGCAAAAGCACTGGGAGATAAAAAAGGAATCAAGCGGTATGGACATTTTATGCTTCCGATGGATGAGGTGCTGGTGCTTTCGGCAATCGACCTTTCCGGAAGACCATATCTGAATTTTGACGCCACATTTACCTGTGACAAATTAGGAGAACTGGACACGGAGATGGTAAAAGAATTTTTCTATGCTGTTTCCTACAGCGGTGCAATGAACCTGCACCTGAAAGTTCTGGATGGCGGCAACAACCATCATATGGCAGAGGCGTTATTTAAAGCATTTGGAAAAGCGCTTGATATGGCTGTATCCGAAGAACCACGGATGAAAGAAGTGTGGTCTACAAAAGGCAGTCTGTAAAAAGATAAAAGGAGTTTCTCGTATGAGTTATAAAAGATTGATTCCCTGCATTTTTATCCTTGGAGGGAAGGCGGTAAAATGGTTTGATGACCCGACAGTTGTATCTGAAGATGTAATCGCGCTGGCAAAAGAGTACAGCGATAACGGGGCGGATGAACTTCTGGTATTTGACCTGTCAAGTACGGACCAGGATCATGATGAGTCCATTGAACTGATGAAAAAGATCAACCGCGTGATTCGGATCCCGATGGTTGCCGGAGGAAATGTAAAGCGGCAGGAGGATGTAAAGAAAATCCTCTACACCGGTGCAAAGCGTGCCATGCTGAATTTTTCAAAGCCGGATTCACAGAAACTGATCGAAGAGGTGGCAAAGCGGTTTGGAAAAGAGAAGATCGCGGTGTCACTGAATGACTTTGATGCATTATTTAAGCAGCAGCATCTGATCCAGACTTACAGTAGCCAGATTGTATTTATGCACCGTCTGGATCTGAATTCCGTTGTAAATATTACAGATATTCCGTGTGTGGTTGTGACCGATACACTGGAAAAGGAAGAGCTTTTTAAGATCCTGGAATGCCCGGGTGTGAAAGGACTTTCTGGAATGTATGTGAGTCAGAGAAAAATCAATTGTGCTGGTTTCAAAGAAGAGTGCAGCCAGAAAGGAATTCGTATGACATCCTTTGAGAGTCTGATGGATTTTTCCGAATTTAAATTAAATTCCGATGGATTACTTCCGGTTGTCACACAGCATTATAAGACGTCCGAAGTGCTGATGGTGGCATACATGAATCAGGAGGCATTTGAAAAAACAGTGAAAACCGGACGGATGACCTATTTCAGCCGGAGCAGACAGAGTCTCTGGACAAAAGGCGAGACATCCGGACATTTTCAGTATGTCAAATCCCTGACCATCGACTGTGACAAAGATACCCTGCTTGCAAAAGTCGATCAGGTAGGAGCAGCATGTCATACCGGCAATCCGACCTGCTTCTTCCAGCCAATCGTAGGGGATCAGTATGAAGAAATCAATACGCAGCAGGTATTCGAGAGCGTGTATCATACGATCATGGATCGCAAAGAGCATCCAAAGGAAGGATCTTACACGAACTATCTGTTTGAAAAAGGTATTGATAAAATTCTGAAGAAGGTTGGAGAAGAGGCTGCCGAGATCATCATTGCGGCGAAGAATCCGAACCAGGAAGAAGTCAAATATGAAATGTGTGATTTCCTGTATCATATGATGGTGCTGATGGCAGAACGGGGGATCACCTGGGATGACATCATGGAAGAGATGGCAAAACGGTAAAAATTGCATATGTGAAAAGATGTGGGACATATACTGAGGTAGAGGTATATGTCCTTTTTGTTTGCCTGAAATTGGGAAAGAACTTTCTGGTAAATGAAAAGAACTACCTGCCAAAGATGCGCACTCGCGCAAAGAAGAATGTTGCAAGTAACTGCGTTCGGTGTAGAATGCACCGAGGCACATTCAGTTTAATTGGATGCTTTAGCAGAAGGGAGAGATTGGAATGAACGAATCACAGGAACGCCGCGAGGAGTTGCTTAGGATGTCACGTCAAAAATGGAGAAAGGGCAGTATCCCGGCGGTGCATCCAAGGTATCAGCATGTATACAGGGGATTATATGGAGAACATTCTTCAGAAGAAAATGGCGGAAGCAGTTTCTTTGCGCGGATGTTTATCAGTTTCCTTATCTTTGGGATGTTTGTGGCGGCAGATTATACAGGAGAGAAAATCTGGAAATATACGCCCTCACAGATCGTGTCACAGATTGAGTACCAACCGGATATTATGGGTGGAAAATGGTAAGAGAAGATAGGAAAGCAGTTCTATGGCGGAGACGGACTTGTAGAAAAAGGTGTAGAAAATACAATCCGCAATATCGGAGAGCTTGCAAAGAAGGGAATGCGTGAAACGGATAAGACGATCATCCAGATCATAACAAGGTAACTTATTGACAAAGTAATATGAACAGGAACCATAAATGTAGAAATTGTGTATTTTTACCAAAAAAACACCACATATGGTTAAATTTGTGCTATAATTAAAAATAATCAAACAAAAGATGAATGGAACTCCTAAATTTAATGTTTCATACATTTTATTAATGCAATTGTTAATGCGAAGAGGAATTTTTTGAAAACTTCAAAAATTAACATACAACTTATAGTCTATTTACGAGAGGAGGATCAATTATTGAAGTTTAGGAACAAATTTGTATCAAAAAGGATCGGGACAAAAACACTGGCAAGTCTTCTGGCATTTGGAATGGCTCTTGGTTCGCCAATGGCGGTATTTGCCGATGATGGAGAAACGGCCGTTGTGGCAGAGAATACAGTGCAGGCAAAAAAGACAGATGGATCGGAAGTATTTGTGAGTGTATCTGATTATGTACGGGGAATGATGGAAAGAGGAGCAGTCAGGCTGAATGATGAAACCGGCTATCTGGAAGATACCTCGACTGGTCAGAAAGTGGATCCGGAGACAGGAGAACGCCTGACAGAGACACCGGATGTTCCGGAGACACCAGTCATACCAGACACCCCTGGAAATCAAGGAACTCCAGAGTCACCGGGAACCCCGGAGAATCCAGAAAACCCAGAGGTTCCGGAAAAACCGGACACTCCGGACACTCCAGAGACACCGGAAAAACCAGGCACTCCAGAAAAACCGGATACTCCAGAGACACCGGAAAAACCAGGTACTCCAGAAAAACCGGATACTCCGGAAACTCCAGAGACACCGGAAAAACCAGGCATTCCGGAAAATCCGGATAGCCCGGATTCCGGCAAATCCGATTCCAAAGATCCGATTCAGAAACCGGATACTGATAAGGCAGATTCTTCCGAAGACCGGAAAGATACAAAGACCGACCCAATTCCGGGAAGTGAGATCGACCATACATAGGAGATCAGCAAAGCAGAAGAAGCAGCCGGTCAGAACGAATCAAAAACTGCAGTCAGTAATTCTGAACTGATCAACCGTCAGCAGATTGTGAAGCAGCCAGAGATGGTAGAGGATTTCCGTTTCTGGACTGTGGCAAGAAAATATGCATTTGCCAGAACAGCGATCAATGTACGGGAGGAAATTCCGGAAGCTGCAGATGGCAGGGCAGATACTTCCGAGGAAGCCAAAGAAGCAGAGCTTGAAGCGGCAAAAAAAGATGCAAAAGAGCTGAGAGCCGGATTTGATATAGAGAATCAAAAATACAACACGAAAAAAGTGAAACGTACAAAAACGGCAAAAGGTGTAAAAAAATCTACACAGATCAAACTGACCGGACTCAACATTTTTTCATCAGCGAAATTAAAAACAGAGGCGCCGAATCAGACCAATCTGAAAGCTGGAAAAAGAGCTGAAGCAGCAAGACAGGCTGAGAAGGATCTGCAGAAGCAGAAAGAAGAACAGGCGGCAAAAGTGACTGCTGACCTGGCAGCACAGCAGATGGAAGAAAAGGTTCGCTCGGTCGGAACGATTTCGCAGGACGGGCTTCTTTATATTTTGAAAGAAGAAGACAATGGCTGGTTGTATGTGGAATCCGGTAATGTCAGGGGATTTGTAAAGGCGTCTGAAATTTATACGGAAGATGCGGCACAGGAACTTCTGGATGTCTATCAGACACAGGCCAGGTTAAAAGCTTCCAAAGAAAACAAAGACTATACCGGAATCGAGGGAACCGCAAAGACGGCACAGGCACTGGTAGAGGCTAAAGATAATCAGGCATATACCTATCTCCGCGCGACGGTGAAGCAGACGGTTGCAGATAAAGAACCGGCACTGGTAAGCGAACAGGTAGATACCGATAAAAAAGGAATCCTGGATATTCAGGAGGAGAAGAATGCGGATTCCAGAGTTGTCGGAACAATGACAGCAGGAGAGCTCTGCTACATTCTCGCAGATGAAGATTCAGACTGGGTTTATGTAGAATCCGGAGATGTCAGAGGCTTTGCGGAAAAGAAGTATTTGAAATCAGACGCTGAAACCAAAGCACAGGTGACAGAAAGAGGAGCTGATGCCTATTCAATGGCAGAGGAAAACATGGATCCGGAAGATAATAAAGCTCTTTACTATACGCTGACTTCTACAAAAGAAGGAACGCCGAGTGGTGAAATCCGCCAGTCAATGATTGAATATGCATCCCAGTTTGTCGGTAATCCTTATGTGTGGGGCGGAACCAGTCTGACAAACGGAGCAGACTGTTCCGGATTTGTACAGCAGATTTACAAGGCTTACGGATATGATCTTCCGCGTGTTGCCGAGGATCAGAGCCAGTATGGAACCAAGATTCCAGTAGAAGACGCACAGCCTGGAGATCTGATCTTCTATGCAAAGAACGGTTATGTATATCATGTTGTGATGTATGCCGGAGATGGAAAGACGATCGAAGCAGCAAATGAAGATGTGGGAATCATTTACGGAACTGTTTATAACAAAGATGCAGTATGGGCAACCCGGATCCTGGACGATCATTATACTGTTGCAGGTGGCGGAATCGGAACAGTCAATGCGACAGAAGAGATGTACGGCGCAGATCTTGGTAATTTTACGATTACCTATTACTGTGCATGTGAAATCTGCTGTAACAAAGCAGACGGGATCACAGCAACCGGAACCCCAGTCATTGAGGGACAGACCATTGCGGTGGATCCGAGTGTGATCCCTTACGGAACAAGAGTCATCATTGGCGGACATGTATTTACTGCTGAAGACTGTGGTGGCGCGATCAAGAAAAACCACATTGATGTCTATGTGAACAGCCATGAAGAAGCACTTGCTCTCGGCGTGACGAATGCAGAAGTTTATCTGGCTAAATAAAAATTAAGCGAAGGATAATTTGTTCTTTCGGAGTTTATCTAAAACCATAAAAACAGGGAAATGTTCTGACGTAAAATATGTCAGGACATTTCCTTTTTCTCATTTTACCAAAATATTTTCCGAAAGAAATTACTCTCTGAGTTTGAAAAATTTTATCAGAAATATTTTTAATGAAATATGGACGGTTTTGTCAAAGAGTAGTAAAATAAAAATGTCGCGTTTCGACTAAAAGGACTGCATTTTACAGAATTTGTAAGAAGGAGCAACAGATTTTGAAATATAGAAATATACAGGTAGCAAAAATGACAGGAGTAAAAATTCTAGCAGGATTACTTGTTTTCGGACTTACTTTCAGCGCTCCGGCAACAGCTTGGGCAGCAGAGAGCGGTCTTACAGAGGTTACTTCTAATGGATCAGAAAATGGAGAAAAATTACAGGCAAAATCCATTGATGGGCGTGATACACTTACAGAAGTATCAGATCTTGTCCTGGAGATGATTCATAATGAAGAAATCAGATACAATGAAGAGACTGGATATTTGGAAGATACCGGTCTGCGTGATGCAGCGAAAACAGGATGGAAGGTTGATCCGATAACAGGAGATGAAGTAGAAGTAATCCCGGCTAATCCAGATGTGCCGGTTACGCCGGAGCAACCGACAGATCCGGTCAATCCGGATACACCACAGCAGCCTTCAGATGGCAATGTGAACAATGAACAGCAGCCTTCGGAAGATCAGACAGAAGGCTCAGAAGAAAAAAACAAAGCGCAGGAGCAGGAAAAAAATACGCAGGATAGTGAACACAAGATGACCAATGAAGAACTGGTCAAGAGACAGCAGATCGTCAGTCTTCCGGAATACGAAGAAGATTTCCGTTTCTGGACAGTTGCGAGAAAATATGCATTTGCAAAGACAAAGATCAGCATACGTGAGGCAATTCCGGAGGATATCAGTGGAGCCGTTGATACTGATCGGACAGAAAGTGATATTCAGGAAGCAACAGCTGATGCTAAAAAACTGTTTCATAAGGAAACTTCTGTAAAGGCGAAGAAATCAAAGACGAAATCTTCTGCGAAAAAGACGAAAACAGCAAAGAAAGTACAGCTTAATACATTTTCTGCCGAGACATTAAAAAACACAGCAGACACTTCGGGAAAGAAGTCATCCTTAAACTCGGATACTGCTACAGCATTGCAGGATGATACTTTAAATGCATCCCCAGCATCCCGGCAGTTGACCGAAAAGGTGCGTTCTGTCGGAGAAATTTCACAGGATGGACTTCTCTACATTCTGAAAGAAGAAAAGAATGGATGGCTGTATGTAGAATCCGGAAAGGTCAGAGGATTTGTAAAAGAATCCGAGCTTTATACCGGAGATGCCGCACAGGTACTGCTGAGTGGATACCAGAAGCAGGCAAAAAAAGCCAAGACTGCATATACTGGAATCGAAGGAACAGCATCCCTTGCAAAAGAAACGGTTTCGGCAAATGAAAATCAGGCATTTACCCATGTACGTGCAACCGTAAATCAGACACTGGCTACGAAAAAATATGCACTGGCAGATGCATCAAAGTCGGATGGAACTGTAGCAATCCAGGAAGAGGCAAATGGACAGTCACGTGTGATCGGAACCATGTCCCAGGGTAATCTGTGTTATATCCTTGCGGATGCAGAGAAAGACTGGATCTATGTGGAGTCCGGGGATGTCCGAGGGTTTGTCTCTAAAGAGGCTGTTCAGACTGGGGATGAAGTAAAAGCGCAGGTAGAAGCAGCAGGCGAAGGTGCTTACCAGACAGCTACAGAACTGATCGCACCGGAAGATAACCGGGCACTTTATTATAGCTATGCTTCTGTAAAGCCGGGAACACCGGGGAATGCGATCCGCCAGGCAATGCTGGATTTTGCCGCACAGTTCATTGGCAATCCTTATGTATGGGGCGGTACAAGCCTGACAGAAGGGGCGGACTGCTCCGGATTTGTACAGCAGATTTATAAGACTTTTGGCTATAATCTGCCAAGAGTAGCCGAAGATCAGAGCCAGTATGGAACCAAGATTCCGGTTGAAGACGCACAGCCGGGGGATTTGATTTTCTATGCAAAAGATGGTTATGTCCATCATGTTGTGATGTATGCAGGAGACGGAAAGACCATCGAAGCTGCAAATGAAGACCAGGGAATCATTTCCGGAACGGTATATATTCCGGAAGCTGTCTGGGCAACCAGAATCCTGGAAGAAAATTATAATCTGGAAGGCACGGATGTGAACGAACAGAACGCTACAGCCGAACAGTATGGAGACAGTATTGGAGAGTATACCATTGATTATTATTGTTCCTGCGAGACTTGCCGTGCGAAGGCAAGCAAAGTCAAAGCAACCGGAACTCCGGTTGTTGAAGGGCAGACCATTGCGGTTGACCCGGATGAGATTCCATATGGAACAAAGGTGATCATTGACGGACATGTATTTACTGCTGAAGATTACGATACTTCCGGCAAAGAAAAACATATCAGTATCTATGTCAATGAGCATGAGACTGCACAGAAGCTGAATGAGAAGAAGGCAGAAGTACATCTGGTGAAATAAAGACAATCAAAAAAAGAAATATTAAACAAGAGAAACTTCGGATCACTGGCGAAAATCCAGAATATCCGAAGTTTTTTGCATGTCGACACTATTCAGACAAGTCATTCTCCAGGCTAATGTTTGATCTTTTTCAGTTTTTCATTGTCTGCCTGACATTCGGTCGGGGAAATATGATACATTTTCTTAAAAGCACGAAAAAATGAAGAATAGTCTCCAAAACCGGACTGGACAGCAACCGTTTTAAGCGGAACATCCTGCCGGATCAGCGAGACCGCAAGTGCCAGCCGTTTCTTTAAAATATACTGATGACAGGTTGTATTCAGTTGTTTCTGAAAAAATTTGTTCAGACTGCTCTTGCTCATGTGGAAAGTACGCGCCAGATCCTCCACACCGATTTCTTTCAGAAAATGCTGATCCAGATAGCGGACGATCTGATTGGTCTGATCGGATTCGATCTCAATAAATTCGTTGGAATATTTCAGGGCATAGTTAATGACTTTTACCAGAAGACAGGTGGATGCACCACAGGCATAGGTTTCAGAAAGCTCCCCATAAGAAGCATATTCCCGGTAAAAGGTTTCAAATTCTTCCTCAAAATTACACAGCTTATTGGTAGTATGAAGAAGATGAGGTGTGTCAATATTGAAAACAGATTCCTTAAGGGCCGGAAGCTGGCTTTTCAGATTGGAAATATATGATTTTTCCAGCCATACAGTGATAAAATCATAATAGTTTGCAACGAGATCACTGGAAGTAAAGTAGTGTGGAATATCCGGTGGAATAACCAGAATATCGCCATTTGTAATAAAATGCCGTTTCTGGCCGATGCGGAACAGAAAATCTCCGCTTTTACAAAAGATGATCTCATAAAATCCGCTTTTGATCATGGAAAGATCTTCCAGCAGATATCCTTTGTGGTGCGTGCATTTTACATGGCGCAGCTGGCATTTGCCGGACAGCTGCATTTCAGGGCTTTGCTCATACAATTTTTTCATTTATAAACCTTTCATGTTGAATAAAATTTAACAAATCTTTTGTAATCATTATACAATACACATTGCAAAAAAGGTAAAAGAAATTGTAAAAAAGTTATATTTTTTACTATAGATAAAAGCAATAAATTGTTAAAAGATACAAAAATAACGGGAAATCAGCGTTTTCTGGAATTATTGATAAACGATATCAATAAGTACAAAAATTGATAGAAAAAAGCAATTTGCAAAGAAAAAAACATTTTGGTAGTATTTTTGAAAAGTTGTTAACGAGGGGATACACAGACAGAATAACTTAAGGAAAATACAATGGAGGAAAAAGGAAAATGAAAAGAAGAGCACTCGCATTATTGTGTGCAGGAATTTTAGCAGTCGGTATGCTTGCCGGATGTGGTGGAAGTTCTGACAAGAAAGACAGCAGCGCAAAGACAGAAGACACGAAGAAAGAGGCAAAAAGTGATGGGACTTTTACAGTTGCATTGAATTATATGCCAACATCTCTGGAGCCAAGTACAGCCAGTGATGACCAGACCTCTCTGGTTCGTCCGATCTTTGAACCATTATTTGTAGAAACAAAGGATGGAATCGAATATTATCTGGCAGATAAGCTTGATATTTCAGAAGATGCCAAAACATACACCATTCATCTGAATGAGAAAGCAAACTGGAGCGATGGCGAACCGGTTACTGTAGATGATATCTTATTTACAATGAATTATGCCGGAAGAAATTCTGGTGGAAAATCTTCTTATAATACAATCAATAAACAGGAAGTTGTATTTAACAAAAAAGATGATAAGACACTGGAAATTGTCCTTCCTGAACCATATGCAACTTATACAGCAGCAATTGGCAGAATGATGATTTATCCGTCACACGCATTTGACAATGATTATACAAAAGTAGAAGGAAGCGGATACTTTAATTCCACAGATATGGCTACTTCCGGAGCTTACACGGTAGCAGAGATCAATGATGACAGTATCGTATATACTGCACGTGATGATTATTACAGAGAAACACCGAGCGTTAAGAAAGTTGTTATGAAGACGATCGGTTCCGGAAGCACCAAACAGGTTGCATTTGAAAACGGAGAAATCTCTTACATGAGAATTACAACTCCGGAAGAACTGAAAAAATATGAAGGTGACGATAATTACAATATCAGCTCCTTCTCAGAAGCAAGACTGAATTACCTGCAGATCAATCCTTACGGACCTGCAAAAGACAAACTTACAGAAGATGCAAGAAAAGCGATCTTCCTTGCAATCAATGCAGATGAGATCATCGATACCGCATACGGAAGTGACGAACTTGCAACGGTTGCAAACAGTCTTCTGACACCAGATCAGTCTCTTTACAACAAAGACTGTAAAGGTTACGAGCAGGATCTTGAAGAAGCAAAGAAACTTGCCAAATCTTCAGGAATCGAAGGAACAACTCTGAAATATGTTTACAATGCAGACCGTCCGAACATGGAAGAAGTTGCAACAGTTCTTCAGCAGCAGCTCGCAGAAATCGGCGTAACGCTTGATGTAGAAGGTCTGGATTCCAACGCATTCTTCCAGAGATTCTTCGCAATTATGTTCCAGTCAGGGGAAGAAGATCAGTGGGATCTTGGTACAAATGGATGGGATTCTGAGCGTGGAAGCAGTCTTGGACAGGCTTACAGCTACATCAACAGCAGCTCCAAAGCATGGGGATTCAGTGATGAAGCCGGACAGCTTGCAGCAAAGGTAAACGCAGCAGCAGACAAAGACGAAGCAAAGCAGCTTGCAAATGATCTGCAGGATCTGACTTTATCAGAATACTGGGAATACCCACTTACTTACACCAATTATGTGATGGTATCTCAGAAAAATGTAACAGGTCTGGATGCAGTACCGGTTGTTCCGGAATTCGTTGATTACCTGAAGATCAAAGTAGACTAATTATATTGTATTTTAGCAGACGAAGAGGGGCTGAAGCACAAGATGACCTTTGTGCCGGTCCCTCTTTTAAAGGAGAAAAGAAATATGGCAAAATATTTCGTAAAGAAAGGGATTCAGCTGATTATTGTCACGATTTTGATTTCTTTTTTCTCATTTGCCGTGATCTATGCAGCACCGGGAGATATTTCCGGTATGTATTTGAATGAACAGATGTCAGATGAGGAAAAAGAAGCAATCAGAGAGAATCTCGGACTTAACAAAAGTATGCCGGAGCAGTATTGGGGATGGGCAAAAGAAGTGCTGAAAGGAGATTTCGGAATTTCTCTTGCAAACCATACTTCCGTATCTGAGCAGATCATCAAGCGTCTTCCGGCAACCCTGCAGCTGATGGGAGCCGCATTGGTTCTTTCTGTGCTTCTGGCAATCCCACTCGGACTCTGGTCGGGATACCGCAAGAATACCTGGATTGATAATATCATCAGTGGACTTTCCTATATTGGTATGTCAATTCCGTCTTTCTGGCTTGGAATGGTGCTGATCATTGTGTTTGCGGCGAAACTTCATATTCTTCCATCATCAGGTATGCATTCGGTGGGAAATGAATCGTTCCTGGATACGGTGAAGCATATGATCATGCCATGTATCACCCTGAGCCTTTCCAACCTGGCAGTCTTTATCCGCTATATCCGTTCTAATACGATCGGACAGCTTGGAGAAGAATACGTTCTTGCAGCAAAAGCAAAAGGAACGACAGGTGGAAAACTTTTAAAAAGACATATTTTGAAAAATACACTGCTTCCGATCATCACATTGCTTGGAATGAATCTGGCATCCATAGTCTGTGGATCGTTTATCATTGAAAGTGTTTTTGGATGGCCGGGAATAGGTACCCTTGCAATGACTGCGATCGGTGTCCGTGATTATCCGGTGATTATGGCATACGTCATGTTGTCCGGAATTATTCTGGTTGTCGGTAACTTTATTGCAGATATTCTGTATGCATTTGCAGATCCGAGAATCAAGAGGGAGGATATGGCAAATGACTGATACTAGATTTAAACGAATTGAAAAAAAGAAAACCCAGGAGTTGATTTCATATGATCACAGTGTGTGGAAAGATATCAAAAAAGAGCTTTTTTCCAATAAGATTGCACTGGTGAGTATCGTCATTCTCCTGATCATTATCATAGCTTCCATTCTGGCACCGCTTAGTCCATATGATCCGAATAAGATCAATGTTGCTGAAAAACTGCAGGGAATCTCTGCAAAGCATATTTTCGGGACAGATGAATACGGAAGAGACTATTTTACCAGAGCACTTTACGGAGGACGTATTTCTCTTACGGTTGGTTTTTGTTCGATGATCATGACTGTAATCCTCGGAACGGCAATCGGTATTACTTCTGGATATTTTGGTGGAAAAGTGGATATGTTCCTGATGCGCTTCACCGATATTTTCCTGGCACTTCCGAGTATGCTTCTGATGGTTGTACTGAATACGATCTTGCGTCCGGGCCTGTTTACTCTGATCGCAGTACTCAGTCTTTTTTCCTGGGCACAGGTGGCGAGAATTACAAGGGCGGAAACCATGTCTGTCAAAGAAAGAGATTATGTGACCGCCGCAAGGAATCTGGGAGCCGGAAGTTTCCGGATTGCAGTGGAACATATTGTACCGAATATTATGGGACCGGTCATCGTAGCGGCAAGCCTTGGAATTGCCAATGCGATTCTGATGGAGTCGTCCTTAAGTTTCCTTGGACTTGGAGTACAGATTCCAAGAGCTTCCTGGGGAAGTATGCTGCAGAGTGCGCAGGGACATATTCTGGATGCACCGAGACTTGCGGTATTTCCGGGAGTTCTGATTCTGTGTACAGTACTGAGTTTCAATTTACTTGGTGATGTCCTTAGAACCGCACTGGAACCAAAGATTGTAAAGTAAGCCTGGAGGATAGAAGATGGAAAAATTATTGGAAGTAGAGAATTTATCTGTATCCTATTTTACATATGCAGGCGAAGTACAGTCTGTAAGAGGAATTTCATTTGATGTAAAAAAAGGAAAGACAACTGCATTGGTAGGTGAATCAGGATGTGGGAAATCCGTAACTGCCAAATCCCTGATGGGACTGATCGAGAAACCGGGAAAGGTAAAGCCGGAAAGTAAGATCATTTACCAGGGAAAAGAGCTTACCGGGTATACGGAAAAAGAGTGGAATACCTTCCGTGGAAAAGAATGCTCGATGGTTTTCCAGGATGCACTGGTATCCTTAAATCCGACGATGAAGGTTGGAAAGCAGATTGCAGAAAATCTGAAGAATCACGAGAGTAGTCTTTCGAAGGAAGAAATTTATCAGAAATCGTTGGAAATGCTGAAGCAGACCGGGGTTCCGGATCCGGAAGGGTGTATGAACAAATATCCCCATGAGTTATCCGGTGGAATGCGTCAGAGAGTGATGATTGCCTGCGCTATGGTGACACATCCGCAGCTTTTGATCGCAGACGAGCCGACAACAGCACTGGATGTGACAATACAGGCACAGATCATTGCGCTGATGGAAGAGTTGCAGGAAAAGCTTGGTATGTCCATCATTATTATCACACATGATCTTGGAGTGGTTGCAGATATGGCTGATGAGATCATCGTCATGTATGCCGGAGAAATCGTGGAAAGAGGAACGGCAAGGGATATCTTTTATCACCAGCAGCACCCGTATACATGGGCACTTCTCCAGTCCGTTCCGCGGATCGATGATGAAGACAAAACAATTTTAAATACCATTGAGGGAAATATACCGGATATGATCTACCCGCCAAAAGGCTGCAGTTTTTGCACGCGCTGTCCATATGCAATGAAAATCTGTGAAGAAGAAAAACCGAAAGTTACGCACATTACGGATGAGCACAGCGTTGCGTGCTGGCTGATGGATCCACGTGCTGACAGAAGCGGTGTTCCGTTCGGGAGGACAGACGCATGATAGAAAAAGAAGTTGTATTAGAAGTAAAAAATCTGAAAAAATATTTTCCGGCAAGTCATAAACGTGTTTTAAAGGCAGTTGATGACGTGTCTTTTACGATTCATAAAGGAGAAACTTTCGGAATCGTAGGAGAATCAGGATGTGGAAAGACGACTTGCGGGAAAACCTGTACCGGAATCCTTACGAAGACAGACGGACAGGTGTTGTATCAGGGAAAAGATGTGCATCAGATGAGTAAAGCAGAGAGAAATGCATTTACACAGAAGGTGCAGACCATTTTCCAGGATCCGTATGCTTCGCTGGATCCACACCAGAAAGTGTATCAGATCGTAAGTGAAGGGATGCGGATCCATCATCTGACAAAAAGTAAAGAAGAAGAGCAGAAACGGGTGATGGAACTTCTAGAGATGGTTGGCTTAAATGCCGAGCATGCTACCAGAAATGTCCATGAATTTTCCGGTGGACAGCGCCAGAGAATCGGAATTGCAAGGGCACTTGCAGTTAACCCGGAATTTCTGTTCTGTGATGAACCGATTTCAGCACTTGACGTATCTATCCAGGCGCAGATCATGAACCTCCTGATGACCTTGCAGAAAGAACGGCATCTGACGATGCTGTTTATCGCCCATGACCTTGCCATGGTAAAGCATATTTCCGATAATATCGGAGTGATGTATCTTGGAAAGCTGGTGGAAATTTCACCGGCTGCGGAATTATATGAAAAGCCGTATCATCCGTACACGCAGGCACTTCTGGAGTCAATTCCGATCGCCGATCCGGATCTGGCAAAAAGTCGGGGATGTCATTTTCTCACCGGAGATGTGCCAAGCCCGATTGATCCACCAAAAGGCTGCCGTTTCTGCGGAAGATGCAGCAAATGTATGGATATCTGCCGGGAAGTCCGCCCGGAATTAAAAGAAGTATCCAAAGGTCACCAGGTGGCATGTCACCTGTATGATGACTAAAAGAAAAAAGTGTATGTAACAGAGGAGAAAGAAAAATGAAGTACGATTTTACAAGTATTATTGACCGTAAAGGAAAAGATGCCCTTGCAGTGGATATCCTTCCAAATATGCTTGGGCCGGGGAAAAAAGTAGAAGTAAGAGAAGGAATGGATTATATCCCGATGTGGGTTGCCGATATGAACTTTCCGGCACTCCCGAAGATCACCGAAGCGATCATTGAAAGAGCGAAACATCCGACCTATGGATATTTTATTACCAGAGATGAGTATTACAACAGCATCATCAAGTGGCATGAAGAACGGAATCATGTGACCGGACTGAAAAAAGAACATATCGGTTATGAGAATGGAGTTTTAGGCGGCGTGGCAAGTGCACTTCACACGGTTTGCTCACAGGGTGACAATGTCCTTGTCCATGCACCGACTTACATAGGATTTACCGGCACACTGAATAATAATGGCTACCATATCATCCACAGTCCGCTGAAAAAGGATGAAGAGGGCATCTGGCGGATGGACTTTGAGGATATGGAAGAGAAGATCGTGAAAAACAAGATTCATGCAGCCATTTTCTGTTCACCGCACAATCCGACCGGTCGTGTATGGGAGCGCTGGGAAATCGAGAAAGCAATGGAAATCTATAAAAAATACGATGTGACTGTCATTTCCGACGAAATCTGGTCCGATATTATTTTATATGGAAACGAGCATATTCCAACCCAGTCTGTATCTGAAGATGCAAGAAACAGAACGATTGCTTTATACGCACCGTCAAAGACCTTCAACCTTGCCGGACTGATCGGAAGCTATCATATTATATACAACAAACGCCTGAAAGACAGAGTTTTAAAAGAGTCCTCCCTCTGCCATTACAATTCGATGAATGTGCTGTCCATGCATGCACTGATGGGTGCGTATACACCGGAAGGACAGGAATGGGTAGGCGAGCTTCGAGAAGTGATCGGGGAAAATGTCGCTTATGCATGTGATTATATCGACAAACATTTTGAAGGTGTTTCCGTAACCAGACCGCAGGGAACCTATATGCTGTTTGTTAACTGTGAAGAATGGTGCAAGGCACATGATAAGAGTCTGGAAGACGTTCTGAAGATGGGATATGAAGCAGGTGTGTTCTGGCAGAACGGAAAGCCATTCCATGGTGAATGGTATATCCGTATGAACCTTGCACTGCCGACATCCAGAGTGAAAGAAGCATTTGACCGTCTGGATAAATATGTATTCAATGCTTAAAATGCATACAATAAAGGAGGAAAATAAAAATGGAATTAGTAAAAGAGCTGCCGGAGATTTTTGAAGAATTTGCAGAGCAGAGACAGAGATCTTTCCTGGTAATGAAAGAAGTAAAGGACAAAGGAATTCCGGTTGTAGGTGCGTACTGTACCTACTTCCCACAGGAAATCGCAATGGCTATGGGAGCAGTTACCGTAGGACTTTGCTCTACATCCGATGAAACGATCCCGATTGCAGAAAAGGATCTGCCGAAGAATCTGTGCCCGATGGTAAAGGCAAGTTACGGTTTTGCCGTATCTGACAAATGTCCATTCTTCTATTTCTCAGACGTGGTAGTCGGAGAGACAACCTGTGATGGAAAGAAAAAGATGTACGAACTGATGAAAGAATTCAAAAATGTCTATATCATGGAACTTCCAAACTCACAGAGAGAAGATTCTCTGGAACTGTGGACAAAAGAGATCATCCGTTTCAAAGAATATCTGGAAAAGACATTTAATGTAGAGATCACAGAAGAAAAAGTGCGCCATGCTGTTCATGTATCCAACCAGGGACGTATTGCACTGAAGAAATTCTACGAAGTTATGAAAAATGATCCGGCTCCGATGAACGGTTCCCAGCTGTTCGGTGTTCTCTATGGAAGCCAGTTCAAATTCGACAAAGAAAAAATGCCGGCAGAAATTGATGCCCTTCGTGAAAAGCTGATGAAAGAATACGAAGAAGGGGAAAAACCAGAGAGAAAGAAACGTATCCTTTTAACCGGATGTCCAAGCAGCGGTGCACCGATGAAGGTTGTAAAAGCCATCGAAGAACACGGTGGAAATGTTGTAGTCTATGAAAACTGTGGAGGTGCAAAATCTGTTGACCGTCTCATCGATGAAGATGCAGAGGACATCTACAAAGCAATTGCAGAGAGATATCTTGCAATCGGATGTTCCGTTATGACACCAGATAACAACCGTATTGAACTGATGGGAAGACTCCTTGAAGAGTATAATATCGAGGGTGTAGTAGAAATGACACTTCAGGCATGTCATACTTACAATATTGAGGCAAAGAGCATTGAGAAATTTGTAAAATCTAAAGGACTTCCGTATATCCATGTAGAGACCGATTATTCTCAGGCAGATATCGGACAGCTGGATACACGAATTGCTGCATTTTTAGAGATGATCTAGGATTCAGAATGTATCAAATTTAAAAGAATGTGTCCCGGGATTCTGAAAAAGTGGATGGGATTCTAACAGATTTATGTTATAATAGGAATTAACAGGCAGGGAACAGGCATCAGTCTGTTCCCTGTGTATATTTACAGGTATATGGAGAATATACCGGAATTTTTTCAGAGAGCAGCTAAGACTGAGGCGAAGCCTTTGAAAAAATTTTACCAGATTGAATAAAATAAGAGAGGTACTGAATATGACAATCGAAGAACGCGCAGCAAAAGCTGCAGATTTAAAAGCTGCCGGAGCATGCAACTGTTCCCAGGCAGTGGTAAAAGTATTTGAAGATAAGCTTTCATTGGACGATGAGACACTGATGAAATTAACCGCAGGCTATGCAGCTGGAATGGGATGTCTGGAAGCAACCTGCGGGGCACTCATTGGAGCTGTGATGACCGCCGGAATCCTGACAGACGGAGCCGGAACGCCTCGTTATTCCAAAGAAATCCTTGCAAAGTTTCAGCAAAAATGCGGAGCAACGATCTGCAGGGAGTTGAAGGGCGTCGGCACAGGAAAGGTACTCTGTGAATGTCCGGAATGCGTAAGAAATGCGGTGCTTGCACTAGGAGAAGTAATGGGGATTGAATAAAAGGATAGGGATTTCTCCGCCAAATTCAAATCAGAATTAGTGATTGAACTGCTCAAAGGAGAAAAAGACTTAAATACAATCGCAACCGAAAACAATATTCAGCCGAATCTTCTCCGAAACTGGAAGAAGGAGTTCCTCGATAAGACATCCGTAGTTTTTGATGACACACGAGAGGATAATCTGAAAGAAAAACTCGCTTTAGAGCGCAAGGAAAAAGCTGAATATGCGAAAAAAGTTGGTCTGCTCACCAAGAGGTGGTTTATTATTTTGCGACAGAAAAAGAGAATCAAAAAATATCAGAAAGGGCGTGTGAAAAAACGAGAGTTTTTTCATGCGTCCTT
>ENA-ORSC01000871-ORSC01000871.1-human-gut-metagenome-genome-assembly--contig:-NODE-871-length-22540-cov-6.184345_pt1 | contig 22540 bp, 20 predicted proteins | sample MGYA00242178_ERZ509140 | MGnify/ENA primary metagenome ERZ509140 (study PRJEB26280, sample SAMEA2338681) | human gut metagenome | biome: human gut; feature: human-associated habitat; material: faeces... | reverse complement strand
ACTTTTTCTCAGAATAGCCTCTAAACATTCATGGTGCAAACCTCTAAAGACGGGAAATTAGTTGATGTTGTGTGTTGTTTATAAAAGTATGATATATTAAGTGTGTAACGTTTAAATGTTATATTCTCTCATAACATATGTTACTAAATTGGGCTTAGTGAGTATGTTATGATTAAATGTATTGAGAAGGGGTTATTTATGAGTGAGTCAGTTTTAAATTTTCTTGAAGAAAAGAATCTTCCTGAAGTCACAAAAAAGAAACATACATATTTGATGATGGATGGACACGACCAAGAAGATATTTACGTATTAAAAGATGGTGTTGTGAAAGTGAGTATTGTTTTATGTGATGGGCGTGAATTCAATATCACTTATTTAAAAGGTCTGGATATGATTTCTTTGTTGAAAGATGAAATCAATAAAATGACTACGGCATCATTTCATGCTCGTATCGAAAGTGATACGGCAACTTTCTATCGAATCAACAGAAAATTGTTTGAACAATATGTGAAAGAAAATGAAGAATTACAGGTATATATAGATTCGTATTATCGTAAAAAGATGACCGAAGCTATTTATCGCCAGCAACTCATGACAATGAATGGGAAAAATGGAGCTGTGTGTGCATTTATCTATCATTTGATTCCATTATTTGGTAGACAAGTTAAAAAAGGTGTATTTATTGATCTGCAAATCACGAACGATGATATTGCCAATTTCTGTGGGGTATCCACAAGAAACAGTGTCAATCGTATCTTGCGTGGGTTAAGAGAAGAAAACGTTATTACGATGGTATATCATAAAATCTTAATTTTAGATGTAGATTATTTAAAGCGCTATGTACAGTAAAAGGAGCTAATTTAGCTCCTTTTGTTGTTTAATAATGTCATGTACATCAACAATTGTTTTCTTGATTTTACACCAAGCTTACTATAAATATTACGATTGTGATACTTTAATGTATTGTCTGTAATATTTAATGTTTCTAGAATATCCTTACTTGAATATCCCTTCACATAAAGATTTAAGATCTCTTTTTCTTTGCGTGTCAGTGTCGCAAGACATTCAAGGAAACGTTTATATTCTTCTTCATCTACATCGGCTTCACGTTTTTTTGCCAGACGCTCAACTTCCACCTTTGCCTTATCATATTCTCTTTGAATGAGTTCATGTTCATTTTCAATTTGTTCAAGCTTCTTGCGATTTTCCTGCATCTCAAGTTCTAAACTTAACATCTTGTTTTCGACTTCATAGTCTTTTGAAGATAAGAAATCCAAAAGATCATCAATTTCTTGTACATCATAGCGCATACTGTTTTTATTGTCTTTACGCAGCTGTTCTAATCCTTTTAGAATTGGGGACAGGTATCTTTGACTGAAGAAGGAACATCCTAAAAATACAAATAATAATAGGACAATGGTAAAGAAGAATAATTCAATATTACTTTTTACGATGGCTCGATTGTAGTCAGAATCCAAAATCATAACATATGTTGAATAGGTTTGATTCTTAGAAATTTTGACAGTATTCTTAACCCCAATATAATTACGATTTTTACTTATGATTCTCAATAAGTTGTTGCCAATAGGCTTAATGGAAAGATCTCCATTTGGCATATAATAGAATCCGTTTTGGCTTCCCGTACTAAAGCCTTCATTTGTGACGATTGAATCGGAGTCTGGCACTAAAAGACACGTTAAATGGTTGAGAGTTGAGGGCTGGGGATGTGCAAATTTAAACCAGCTTTGTGAAATTTCAAAACCACAAAGACCATAGAAGGTACCATCCTTTCCAACTAAAGGAACACGTAATAGGGCGATTCTTTCACCTGTGTATGGCAATTGAATAATATTTGATAGGGAATAATCAAAGTTCCCTTTTTTTAATTCTTCATAATCGGGTACAAGTGTAATATCAAATTCCTGTCTCCATTTACGATGTGGCATGATGCCATGTTTTTTGCCGATATTGGCAATTCCACGATATAAAATCAAGTCTTCCTTTGAATAGGACATTGTCGTTTTTTGAAGATACACACCACTTCGTTGTGTCTGCGCATTATCCAAAGTGGAATTGATTGTCGTATCTAGTTGTACATAAGCTCCTGAACAATTAGATCGTTCAAGATATTGTCCTAAAGGCTGAATCATATCGTTTTCTAAAGAATAGATGGCATTGGGATTGTCCTGCAGCTGTTGAAAGGTTAATCCTTGATTCGCTAGGGTTGTTTCTAATATAGCTTCCATATTATCAGCCAGTGCGATATTCATAGAGGCCAAGTCATCCCAATAATTTTCCATATTCTTTGTGAAGTATTCACTTTGAATGGATAGTTTTTTATGAAAATCTTGTTCGGTCGTTCCAAGTCTTCCAAATAGGAAGAGTCCCATTAATAAAGTAATACTGATGGTAGTCACTAGAAAGAACATATATACGAAAAGCTTTCGTTTCATGGATCTTTCTTTTGATTTAAAACTTAATTGCATAGGCTAACCTCAAGAAAGACTTTTTAAAATATTCATTGCTTCATCTACAATTTCATCAATATCTTCACCGGCATTAGCTCGTGCTTGCCATTCTTGTTGGTGGCTTCTTACTTGATCATAAAATGCATAGGCCTTTCTAGAAATCGCATTTGGAACCTCTCTAGAAATAACGGTATAGTCGGATTTCATTTCGGTGAGTGTATTGTATAAAGATTGTGTTTCTTCATCTTCAAACTTTTCATTTTTTAAGTTTTTAAATGCTTTTTTTGTGACTGGCATGTAACCTGCTTGGATCACAAAGTCCATGTTTCGTTTTGGTTCCACAAGCCAATGTGCAAAGACACTAGCGGCTTCTTGTTTTTGTTCTGTAGTCTTATAGGCACATAATCCAACACCAGCTTGTGTCATGAGGGCATGGTCTTTATCGGCTTTTGGATAAGGCAGGGCAATCGCATTTAATGGTTCCGTTGTATTATCTGGATATGTAACGATGTCATTTAAATAGAGGTAGGCTGCACTGCTGGATACACCAATGAGTGTTTCTCCGGTTGTAAGTTCTGTGCTTGAATAAAAGTCAGAAGCAGAAATATGGCCTTTGATCAATGGTTCTAGAAAGGTTCTAAAGGCTTCTTTAAAAGCAGGATCCTCCGTATTGTACCAGCCATTCTCTGTAAACATATTCTTTGTTCCTAATGCGATCGCATAAGATTCAATGGAATTTAATAGATAATCAAAGCATAATAACGGCTTTCCATTTGACCATTCATAATATTTTTCGGCTACATCAAACGTTTGATTCCAAGTGTCAAAATCATTTAATGAAACAGCGGTATCGTTAGAAAACTTTTCAAATTGTGTACCATTCATAAATAAAACGATTGTTGATTTTGATAATGGAAGATCCACAAGCTTATCCTCTAGCATTCCAGCATCTAAAAACTCATCAACAAAATTTGAAATTTCCTTCTCTGTAAATACATCATTCCATACAACACTCTTATCTAAATCTACCTGTTTGGCATTATGAATATGTCCTGTATAAAGATCTGGCATTGGATCTGCACCTGGTTCTTTAGATAAACTTTCTTCAAGCTCAGAACCAATTTTACTCGCATTGGTTATTTTTGTGACATTAATTATAATGCCCTTGTCCTTGCCTTCTGTTTCATTGAATTCAGCAATCAATTGATTCATTGGAGAATTGGCTTGTTCTCCATAAACATGCCACATTGTCAGGGTCACGGGGTTATCTTTATCGAGTAAAGATTTTGATGAACACCCATATAGATTGCATAGGCTTAGACCAAATACTAATAAATATTTTATAACTTTTTTCATGATTTTCCCCTTTATGTACCGCTGTTCCCACCCTTTTTAAGTTTTGGGGTGGGGTAATTTTTCTAATACTTTCTATAATGAAAATGTAAGTTGATTACATAAGTTTTGAAAGTGCTTTCTAAATACAATATAGCACAAGTAAACAAGTCAATCAAATGAAGAAAGGAGGGAAATGAAATGGGGTTGTTTTCTAAAAAGGAATGTGATGTGTGTAAAAAGAAGATGGCATTGATGGAAGGTTATAAATGTGCGGATGGTACGATCTGTAATGACTGTAAGAAAAAAATGTCACCATTATTTACAGACTACAAAAACACAACAATAACACAGATCAAAGGGCAGCTAACATATCGTGAAGAAAACGCACAAAGAGTCAAAGCGTTTGTGGCAGCTGAAACGTTTGGTGAGTATCCAAAGGTAATGGTTGATCGAAAGCACAACTGGTTTGTCGTGACAAAGGCAACAAAGCTTAGTGATGAAAATCCAGATGTGTTTGACTTAAGTGACATTCAAAATGTTTTGGTAGAAATTGAAGAGAATAAGCGAGAACTTCATTTCACAAATAAGAAAGGGAAGACATGTTCCTATAAACCAGCAAGATACGAATTTACGTACCAATTCAAGGTAAATATTCAAACGAATCATCCATTCATCAAAATGATTTCTTTGAAGATTACCAAAGAGGATGTCAAGATCATTTCAGAAATGCAGGATAAAGAAGTAATGGTACAGTCAAACGAAAAGTATCAGGAATCTTTACAGGTGGCAAACGCATTAAAGGATGCGCTTGAATCATAATAATGCACAGAAAAGGAGGAATCATATATGGCAAATACATGTGCAATTTGTGGTGCTACAATTAATGTTTTACAATCACAGAAATTAATGGATGGAAATTATATTTGTACAAAGGGTTGTCGTGCAAAGGGATTAAAATATTACGATTATGTTCATTCTGATTTAGATAATGTCAAGGATCATATTCATCAAACTGAGGTGGGTACAAAGATTTGGCAAGATTTAATGGAACCTTTGAAAAAAACGCGTGATAAAAATCAAAAGATGCAGTCTTTTGGTCCTATTTATATTGCACCAAGTCTAGGTTTGGTTGCGGTTATTGAAGCTCGTGGAGGTTTGTTTAATACAAAAATATATGCGTGTGTATATCGTCTAGAAAATCTTCAGATTTATAGAACCGAAAATATGCCAGCTAGAACGAGTGGTTCGGACAAAGATAAAAAGTGTGTTCACTTAGGCTTTGTACATACAAAAGGTTTAAATGATGTCTATATTCCATTTGATGATGAAACAAGATGCCATCAATGTGTAGATTATCTAAATAAATTGTTTGGCTTAGATGATTCATTTAGAAGTGGCATTAAAAAGTCAGTAACTCAATTTAAGGCAACAAAGAGTATGTGGGATTTAGCGAAAGCTAAAAAGAATGGAGAAAATTTAGAAGAAAAAGCGAAAGCGACAGTGGATGCGTTTGGGGCAACGATCATTGGAGATCGTACGCAATTTAAAGATGCAGCCGATCAAGCTCTAGCTGGATATGACTTGGATTAAGCTTTGTTCGGTCTTGTTTCTTAGTTTGAATCTAATGTTTACAGGTTGTAAATCACAACCTAATGAAGAGGTATATATTTCAGATTTCTACAATATTCATGAAGAATATAAGGATGCATGGGGAAATGTTGGTAAGTATGACATTTCCTTACCTTATATTCATTGTGATTCAAAGAGCGCAAAGAAATTGAATCAGACAATCAAAAATGAATACAAGGATTTGGTAGATTCTTTAGATGAGGCAAAAGAAGAAGGGTATACGTTGCCGGACACAAAGGTTAGTTATGATGTGTATACACATTCAAATCTATTGAGTTTAGTTATTAAGGAAGAAGTAGAGACGGAATATCCTAGGTATAAGGTGTATCATTTTGATTCTAAAACGAAGAAGCGTGTTTCGAATAAAAAGTTGTATAAGAAATATAAAATCAGTCAAAAAGATATGAAGGTATGGGCTGCACAGGCTTTTGATCAGGAATATGCCAATGAATATTATGACAATGTAAAGGAATTAAGAGCTCAAACAATTGGTTTGTTGCCTTCAAATCTGGATGTGTTTTACCACAAAGGAAAATTGAATGTATTGATTCCTGTCGCCACAAATTTTGGTTCTGGAACAAAGATGGTTTTGTATAGGCCAAGTCGCAAGAAGTCTTATAAGATAGAAGATTCTTCCACGTTTGACCAGATGACTATGACATTAAAGAATAATAAGCTATCGCTTTACTATAGTGGAACGGATAAAACGTATAAGGTGCACGGTTGTTTTAATGAGTATAAACATGTTCATGTGTATGAAATAGGTCCTGGTGTCACTTATGGTTTTGCGCTAACGACAAATGGTTTGGTGGAAGTGATTGCGATTGAGGATGGTTTGCCGATTGAGCGTGTTTGTAGTCAAGGACCATTATATGGGTTAGATAAAGTAAAAAGCCTTCGTAGTGGGCAGGCACTGACAGAAAATGATCAGTTGATTGATTTATTTGATGCATTGCAAAATCAGCCGTTTAAAAGTCTTGAGGGTACGTATACAAATGAGAGTGTAACACTTCAAATCGATGAGAATGGTTTGTATGCAATGCAGGATCAAGAGAATTCGCATTCTGGCCTATTGTTTAGTGTAGGTATGGAAGAAGACGGATTTGTGTATGGATATGATGACTATAATCAACAAGTCTTATCGTATTGTAAAGTAATGCCGTTATATGAAAAATTAGAGATCAAAAATTTGTTTGATCATGACAAATTAGAATTGGAGTATCAATATGAATAATAAAAAATTGTTTGCGAGTGCATTAGTACTAAGTATGTTTTTTGGATTAACAGCTTGTTCAAGTGAAAAGCCGGAAGATACAAAGGTTGTAGAAAAGAAGGAAGAGAAAAAAGAAGAGAAGAAAGAAGAAAAGAAGGAAGAAAAGAAAGAAGAAAAGAAAGAAGAAAGTACGGATGCTGTATTAGTAAGAGAAATTTCGAGTAAGACATATACAGTCACAATTCCTGAGCTTACTTCATTCTATACACCAAGTAGAGATGGTTTAGAAGTTAAAACAGAAGTAAATGAACAACAAATCTCATATACGCTTGAAGATGAATTTGGTGATTTTAAAATGGCTATTTATGTAAACCCAATCAGTGCTGAGAGTGCAGAAGCCTATGCGAATCGTATTAATGAAGGATTTAAGGATGATGAATCGGAACAATATAAGCCTAGCACGGTGGGTGAATTCAGTGGCTTTAGAAAAGTGACTACAAGTGAAAATCCTAGCTTCAAATGTAAAGATAACTTGTTGTTGGATTTTGCAAGTGTGGATGGTTCTGCTGTAGTGATGTCTGTAACGGTAGAACAATTCTATGATACAGATACAACGGATATGGAAGTAGCGATGAAAGCTATTTTGGGCAATATGAAAGTTGAGGTTAAGTAGTCATGAACGCAAAATTTGTGAAAAGCTTATTAGTAATCGGAATGGGCTTGAGTTTAGCTGCTTGTTCATCGAATGATCCAGAGCCTAAAAAGGAAGATACAAAGGTTGTTGAAGCTAAAAAGGAAGAAAAGAAAGAGGAAAAGAAAGAAGAGAAAACAACGGATTTTGTGGTGAGCAAAAACTACAACAAGAAGTATGAGATCATCATCACAATGCCTCAAGATTTCACAACGATTTATACGCCAGCAGATGGTGTAAAGGTTACCGGAGAGATTGTGAATGATTCTTTTATTCGCTATAGCTTTGAAAATAAAGAAGCCGATACGAAAAAGATTGCGACAGTTGAAGCAAATGCAGATGCGACAGCGGATGAAGTGGCTGAAACCTTCAATAAAGGTGAGGAAGATGAGAGTAAGCTTTATAAGCCTTATCAGGTTGGAAATTATACAGGTGTAAATAAGATTTCGGATTATTCTTATGATGATTATGTAACGTACAATATGTATTTCAATTTGGATCGAGATGGTTTTAAAGGAACAATTAAGGTTGTTGTTGAAAAGCTAAAAGCGGAAGCGGATGATTCGGATACAGAAGCTATTATTACTGCAATTTTGGATAATGTAAAAGTTGAAAAGAAGAAATGTGAGTAAGCCTATGAATCATAAGCTAGCTAAGATCTTGCTTGCGCTAGGTATAGGCTTAAGTCTAGTTTCTTGTGCAAAAAAGCCAGAAGAACCAAGGCCTTCACAAGTGAAAAAAGAAGAGAAGGTAAAGATTGGCGAAATGACTGGAGTCGCACAAATGAATGGCTATTTCATTAAGATGACGATGCCAGATTTATTGTCGGTTTATACACCGAAACAAGAAGGCTTAAACATATCGGGTAAGCTAGAGGGTGGTCGTATCCTTAAATATGATTTACATTCGGATGATCGTACGTATATCACGCGAATTTCAATTGATTGCGATTATCGTAAGGCGGCCAAGGAAACGGCGGATGTCTTGAATGCAGGTTTTGAAGATGAAGCAGATCAATATAAGGAATTTACGATTGGTAAGTATTCGGGTTACAAGAAAACAACAGTATATGATTCGTCTGATAAAACCTATTCTAAGATGTTGATCGATTATCCGGTTGGTGAAGATAATGTTGTCTTACAAATTTATGTAGAACAAGAAAAAGCCAATGATTTGGATGAGGTAACACTTGCTGTATTGGATAATATCGTTGTTGAAATTTGTATGGAAGAGTAGGTGATAAGAGTGAAAAGGAATAAGTTATTAACTGGCTTCTTGGTTTTGGGTGTGGGACTAAGTTTAGTGGCTTGTTCATCAAATGAGCCAGAGACTAAGGTAGCTGAAGAAAAAGAAGAAAAGAAAATAGAAGAGACTAAGGCAATCGAAGAAAAAGAAGAAAAGGTAAAAGAAGAGAAGAAGGAAGAAGAAAAGGCTAAGGCAGCTGAGGAAGAAAAAGAAAAGGATAGTACGATTATTAGTTATGCGAATAAAAAGGTCAGAGTTACTTTACCTAAAGATTTGACTTCTTTCCATACGCCTGCTAGAGAAATTTCTAGATATAGCTATATGGAAGAATCGAATGTTCTTGGTTATTCATTGTATGCGAAAGATCGTACGTTTACCATTAATTTCTCAATTGGAACGGATGGCTGGGATTCAGCAGAGGCTGCCAGTATTTCTCACAACAAGGTTTGTAAGGATGAATCAAAAATGTATGAGCCATGTACTGTAGGTGAATATTCTGGATATAAGTATGTGGTGTCAAGTGATAAATCGATTGAATATCATTATGTGCTTGATTATCTAGTTGATGGTCAAGATGTCGTACTAACCATTCGTGAAGAATTACGTGATGATGACGATACTTCCTTGTTAGAGCCATTGTTGCTGGATGTGGTACATAATTTAAAGATTGAATTAATAGGAGAATAATATGAATGGGAATAAGTTATTAACCGGCTTCTTAGTTTTGGGTATGGGACTGAGTTTAGTGGCTTGTTCAAGTGATAAACCCGAGCCTAAAAAAGAAGAGGCTAAGGTAGCAGAAAAGAAGAAAGAAAAGAAAAAAGAAGAGAAGCAAATCGATACGCAGGATCGAACGGCTAAATTGAGTGTTCCCGAAGATCTGTCTCCTTATTTTACTTCATCTAGAGAGGGTGTAGGTAAAATGGAGAGTATGTTAAAGGATAATGGTTCGATTGTCTATAAGTGTTTAAATGAAGAGAATAAGTATGAGTTGAATGCTGAAATTAAATTGTTGTCGTCTAGCTCTGCTGAAAAGAGTGCGGATCTACAGAATTCAATGTATGGTGAAAATGACGAGGATAAAAAGTATAAGCCTTGTACGTTTGAGGGCTTTGATGCGTATAGTCACACCATCAATCTGGGTACAGTTGAAAATACTAGACTTCACTATTATGTAGATTATCCAGTCGAGGATATCAATAAGGTCGTTTCTATTGAGATCAACCAGAAGAATGATAAAGAAAAGGACACTTCTGATTTAGAACCTTTTGCGAAGGCTATCATTAAGAATATGAAGCTAGAAAAAGTGAAGGAAGAAAAGAAAGAGGAAGTAAAACAGGATGTTAAAGAAGAAAAGGTGGATGAAAACAGCAAGGAAATTGTAGGCGAATCGTCTCGTGCAAAATTAACTTTACCAAGGGATTTGACTTCGTTCTATACGCCTAGTGAAAAGTATGACACGATCAAGGGTGAGCAAGATAAGGGAAACATTGGTTATACATTAAGTCGAAAAGATCCAGATTGTTCAATCTACGTTAACATATGTACGGATTCAAGTGATACGCTTGAAGAGGCTATCGTCTTCCATAACGAGCATTTAAGTAAAGGAGAAGAGCCATTCACAGAGTATACATTGGGTGAATATTCGGGTTATCGTGCTACAAGGTATACGAATTATTGGAATAGTGCCAATGATACAACGTATACGTATAAGTTAAGTTATCCAGTAGGCGATAAAAATGTGATCTTGTCATGTTCTGTAACACTTCGTGATAATTCGGATGATACGACAGGATTAGAAGATATATTATTGGCGACTTTGCAACAATTGAAGGTAGAAATTAAATAATAATAGGAGAACATAATATGAAAAATAATAAGTTATTAACAAGTCTGTTTGTGCTTGGTATGGGTTTGAGTCTAGTTGCGTGTGGTGCAAGTGATGGTGGTACGACTACAAAGACGGATGGTACAAAAACGGTAGAGAAGAAAGAGGAGCAGAAGTTTGCAGATCGAAAAGAATTAGAAATGGAAGGTCTAGCTTGTAAATTCTCATTACCAAACATGGATTCTTTCTATTTGGTGAAGGGTTTAGAAAAGCCTGTATATGAGATGGACGAATCACTTGCGAGTATTAAATATGAGGTAAATGATGATTATCTTCCAGTTCTTCTGGTTTTTGTAGGAGATGATGCATTTGCGGAATGGAGTGAAGGATACACTGTAGAAGAACTTGCTGAAAAGGATTTGAATGGAGAAGCTGACTATAAAGAAACAAAAGTAGGTGGCTATAGAGCTTTAGTTGCGGATTTATCCGATGAGGATAGCGTTAAGAAGGCATACTATATTGAACATCCAGATCTAACAAATGGAATCGTTCATATCGAAGTCAATGAATATGATGATAACGATATTTCAGATGAATTGGCAGAAGCGATTATTAAAGAGTTCAAAGTTGTTGAACTTTTAGATGTTGAATAATTGAACTTGTATGAATAAGACACGATTTAAATGACAGGAGGTTTGTACTTGATGTCTAATCAGAATCGTGAGTATGGCAAAAGAAAAGAGTTGAATGTGCAGAGCTTAGCTTGTACATTCACTCTACCTAATATAGATGCTTATTTTCGTGTGAATGATGAGCGTGTTACGTATAAAAGTAAAGTTGTTGCTTCAGGGGTAATGTATCGCATTTTTGGTCAGAATACGGATATTTTAGTGTTTGTGGATACTATTCCTTATATTCGAAACAATGCGATGTCTTATGATGAAGTGGTTCGTGTTGAGTTTGAAAATCTAGATTATAAAGATTTAGAGATACTTGCTTATAAGACATGTATATATGAGGAAGAGGATGGTAATTATATAAAACGTACATATCTTGTGGACTATCCAGATATATCAAGTGGTGTATTGAGAATCGAAATTCTGAGTAAATCGAATGAATTTGATTCTTTAGTAAGAGCGATTGTAAAAGAAATACAAGTAAAAACAATAGAAGAATGGTAGGTAAATAATATGGGATTAATTAAAGCGGGTGCTGGAGCTGTTGGTTCTGTTTTTGGTGATCAATGGAAGGAGTACTTTTATTGTGATGCATTAGAGCAGGATGTATTGGTTCGTAAGGGTTCTAAAAGGACGGGTAAAAAGTCGAGTAATAAAGGAAATGATAATATCATTTCAAATGGTAGTGTGATTGCGGTTGCGGATGGTCAATGTATGTTGATTGTTGATCAGGGTCGTGTTGTTGAGCTTTGTGCAACGCCAGGAGAATTTGTGTATGATTCTTCAAGTGAACCTTCTATCTTTGCGGGAAGCTTAGGTCAGAGTATTAAGGATTCTTTCTCAACAATGGCTAAGCGTTTCACTTTTGGTGGAGATACGGCTAAGGATCAAAGAGTGTATTATGTGAACACAAAAGAAATGGGTGAAGTTCTTTATGGAACGGCGACTCCAATTCCATTTAGAGTGGTTGTGAATGAAGAATTGGGCTTCAAGTTGTCTGTGAAATTGCGTTGTAACGGTAACTTTACATATCGTGTGGCAGATCCAATCTTATTCTATACGAATGTTTGTGGAAATGTGGCAGAGGATTTTGAGTCTGAAACCATTGAGGGCAAACTTAAGGGTGAATTGATGACAGCTTTGCAGCCTGCCTTGGCAAAACTAAGTGCGGATCGTGTGATGTATTATGAAATTCCAGCTCACACAATGGATGTTGCGGCTGCACTAAATGATGAATTAAGTGATATTTGGCGTGCTAAGCGTGGCTTGGAAGTTGTATCTTTCAATATTAACTCTTTGAGTATTCCTGAGGATCAAGAAAAGAAGATCACAGAGTGGGAAGAAAATGCGATGACGATGAATCAAACAGTTGCGGCAAGTCGTTTGGTTGGGGCCCAGGCTACAGCTATGAAGGATGCTGCCAATAATGCGTCAGGTGCAATGACTGGATTTATGGGCATGGGTATGGCCATGAATCAGGGTGGTATTAATGCGCAAAACTTATATGCGGCTGGTGCTGCTGCTCAACCAGCTCCTGATCCAACTCCAACACCGACTCCTACACCTACGCCTGAGGCAAAGGCAGATGGCTGGACTTGTCCAACTTGTGGACATCTAGCAAGTGGTAAATTCTGTCCGGAGTGTGGAACGCCTAAGCCTAGTGTTGAGGGTTGGGCTTGTCCGACTTGTGGAACGGTAAATAAGGGTAAATTCTGTACAGAGTGTGGTGCAAAGAAGCCGGCACATGAACCATTGTATCGTTGTGATAAGTGTGGTTGGCAACCTGAGGATCCGCATCATCCACCTAAATTCTGTCCGGAGTGTGGTGACCCATTTGATGATAATGACATAGAAAAGTAGAGGGTTTTAATTATGAGTACTTTACAAGAGTTTAAATGTCCTTGTTGTAATGGTTCCATTTCGTTTGATACAAAACTTCAGAAAATGAAGTGTCCTTATTGTGATACAGAATTTTCTCTGGAAACACTTCAGCAATATGATTCTGTAAAGATTGAGGAAGAAGATCAATTTGAGTGGGATGTGAAGCCAGGTCAAGAGTGGGCTGAAAATGAAACTGATGGATTATTGACATATGTTTGTAATTCGTGTGGTGGTGAAATTGTTGCGGATGAAAATATGGCGGCTGCATCTTGTCCGTTTTGTGGAAGTCCGATTGTCGTAAAGGAAAAATTGGGTGGTATCTTAAAGCCGGATTTAGTGATTCCGTTTAAATTGGATAAAAAGGCGGCTAAGGAAGGTTTGAAACAGCACTATAAGGGTAAGACTTTATTGCCTAAAGAATTCAAATCAGAAAATCATATTGAAGAAATTAAAGGTGTATATGTTCCTTTCTGGTTGTTTGATGCGGATGCCGATGGTGAGGTTCGTTATAATGCGACAAAGGTTCGTATGTGGTCGGATTCAGAATATGATTATACGGAAACCAAATACTATCGTTTATATCGTAAGGGGCACGTAAGATTTGAAAACATTCCGGTGGATGGTTCGAGTAAGATGCCAGATGATATGATGGAGTCTATTGAGCCGTATGACTTAAAAGATGCGGTAGACTTCCAAACGGCCTATTTAGCTGGCTTTTTAGCCGATAAATACGATGTGGATGCCAATACAAGTATTGATCGTGCCAATACCCGAGTAAAGAAGTCTACGGAAGATGCGTTTATGACCAATTGCGGTAAGTATGACACGGTTACTTGTGAGGATAGTGCGGTACAGATTCAAAATGGTACGGCAAAATATGCGTTGTATCCAGTGTGGATCTTAAATACGAAATGGAAGGGTGAAAACTACAGTTTTGCGATGAATGGTCAAACAGGTAAATTTGTAGGGAATCTTCCAGAAAATAAGAGCCTAGTTTACTTATACTATGTAGTGGTTACGCTTCTTGGAAGTGTTTTAGCTTATATCGTAATATTGATTTTGAGTTGGGGAAAGTAGGAGGTTGTTTATGAAAAAACTTAGTATTTTATGTTCATCTCTTCTACTTGCACTTATGATGTGCTTCCCGGTTTTTGCGAGTGAAGATCTAAGATATGTAGAGGATAATGCAGACTTATTAACTGTAAGTGAACAGCAGGAATTAAATGATACTTTAACTGAAATCAGTGAAAGACAAGGTGTAGATGTTGCCGTAATCACTGCAGATGATATGGGTGATCAATCAATAGAAGACTACGCAAAAGCAAAATATGATGAGCGTGGCTATGCTGATGATGGTGCTTTATTGGTTGTCAACATGGAAGTTCGCAAGTGGTGGATGTCTACTTATGGAAAAGGTACTACAGCTATTTCGTCAGAAGATATTAGTACGATTGGTAGTGAGTTTGCGCCTTATTTAAGTAGTGGAAAATATGCGGATGCATTTGAAACATACGCAAGACTTTGCGATGACTATATTACTAGAGCACCTAATCTTTCCGAAGAGTATGCGCAAGCTTTAAGTGGTCTTACTTCATTACAAGATGGACTAAGATTTGTGAATGATGATGCACGTTTATTAACTGAGGATGAAAGAAAAGAGTTAAATGATACTTTAACCCAAATTGGTAAGCGTCAAGGTTTAGATGTTGCGATATTGACTACAAAAGATACGGGTGGTAAGGCACTTCTTGATTATGCGATGACGATGTATGAAGCGCTTGAGTATGGTCAGGGTAAAAATAAAGATGGAATTCTTTTAGTAGTCAACATGGAAACACGTAAGTTCTGGATGGCTACTCATGGTTATGGTATTACAGCATTTACGGATGCCGGAATTAGTTATATTAGTGAAAAGCTAGGCCCTTCTTTTAAGAAGGAGAAGTACATGAAGGCTTTTACAACGTTTGGTAGTCTTTGCGAAAAGTTTGTAGAAAAAGCACATAATGGTAAGCCTTATGATGTTGGAAATATGCCGTTTAAATGGCTTCCATGGTACTGCGTTCCAATAAGTCTTTTAGTAGGTTTTGTGTGTGCAGTCTTTGTGGTTAGTAAAAAGCGTGAACAACTTCATTCTGTTAGTTTTGAAGACAAGGCACATAACTATATGAAGAAAAATACGTTGAAGATGAAAGAGTCTCATGACTACTTCTTGTATCATACAATAACTCGAAATCGAATTAAATCTGACGATGATGATAGTTCGAGCGGAGGAAGTAGCACATTCACTAGTAGTAGTGGCGACACGTATGGTGGCGGTGGCGGTAGCTTCTAATGCCGCAAAATGCAGGATCAAACCCCTGCATTTTCCATTTTAAATGAATATATGTTTCTTGTAACTATCTAAAATAAAAAGGTAGGCTGTGTGAATAGAATAGGAGTTGATAATATATGAAAAAGAGTTGGACGAGTGTTGGGCTTAGTCTATGTATGGTTTTGACTTTAACTCCGGTTACGGCAATCTATGCAGATGAGTTTGATGCTCATGAGGGTGTGATGAATCAAGAAATAGTAGAAGAAAAGGATTTAGATCTTGTTGAGGAGGAAGAACCTGTTGTTGAAGTTGAATCTGAAGAAGTGATAGAACAAGTTGCATCTGAACCAGAAAAAGAGGTGGAGGTTGCGCCAATGATGTTAGCGGCGCCTGCACCTGTATCGAGTGGTTTGGCAATTGATGAAACAAACTTTCCGGATGCGAACTTTAGAAGCTATGTTTTAGCATCATTCGATTCGAATGGAGATGAAAAGTTGGATGATGAGGAGATTGCGAATGTTAAATACATTTATGCACCATCAAAAACAATTTCGAATTTAAAGGGTATTGAGTATTTTACTGAGCTTTTAGAGTTGAATTGTGATAATAATCAATTGACTTCATTAGATGTCAGTAAAAATACAAAGCTGGTTAAATTGATTTGTAGTAAAAATGCATTAACTTCTTTAAATACGAGTTATAATCCATTGTTAAAGAAGCTTGATATTTATAGTAATAAGATTACTTCAATTGATGTAAGTCAGAATACAGAATTAGAGACTTTGTATATTGGGCGTAATCCGATTGAAACTTTAAATGTGAAAAACAATGTGAAGTTAATGGAGTTACAGAGCGAATTGAATAACTTAACATCAATTGATTTGAGTAATAATTCCCCATCTATGACACTATATATGGCAAATAATATATATCCAATAACGGTTGGTAAGGGAAGAAGATTTGATTTATCAAAGCTTCCGGCTGGATTTGATGTGAGTAAAGCTTCGAATTGGCAAAATGCGACTGTGAATTCGGGTGTGTTGATTGTTGAGAATGGGAAAGATTTTGTTACGTATGATTATGATTGTGGAAATGGTCATAAAGTGAATTTTAGATTTAGAGTGTATTCCAGCATTAAACAAGTATCTGTGCCTTGGGCAAAATATAAATATTTATATATGAATTTCTACACTTATAATGGGAAAGAACAAGTAGGTGTAGATGCAGGTGAAGGCTATATACTTAGTGGTGTTTACAAGGCAACGGATGCTGGAAAGTATACAGCGAAAGTGAATTTACTTGAAGGTTATGAATGGGAAGATGGTTCGACGGATGAAAAAACGATTGAATGGGAAATTCGTCAGGCTCAGCAGGATACGCCTGGTGGTTTACAGGGTGTAGCTCCTTCGAGTTCAAGTGCTAAGGATGGTAAGATTACGGGTACAACATCTACAATGCGTTATAGGAAATCAGGTGGTTTGCCTAATACTTGTAAAAATGGAGAAACCACGGGTTTAGAACCGGGTGAGTATTTAGTTTGGTATGCAGAAAAGGAACCAAATTATGCTGCAAGTCCTTATACGAAGGTCATAGTTCCTAACTATGGTGATACAACAAGTAAGATTATTGTACGTAATGGGACTGTGAATGGTAGTGATTCTTTAATCGTTTCCAAGAGTGATGTCGCAACACTTGTAGCTAAAACGTCTGCTTCTTATGATAAAGAATTTGATAAATGGGTCATAAAGGCTGGTAAAGCAACAATTAAAGATGTAAATAGTGAAACTACAACCATTACAAATGTGGGTGGTCCAGTTACAGTGGAAGCTGTTTATAAGGATAAGCAATTTAAACTTGATGTTGTCAATGGTACGGGTTCTGGAAGTTTTACCCAGGGTACTGTTGTAACAATCAAAGCGGATGCTCCACCTGCAGGAAAAGTATTCTGGAAATGGGAAACATTAGTGGGAAGTCCGTATATTCAAAATTGGTTAGAAGATACTACCGAAGTGATTATTAAACAAGCTGATGTAAAGATTGAAGCCGTATATAAGGATGCAACTCCAATTACTCCACCGGGACCTGCAAAACATGCATTAAAGGTTGATGGTGGAATTGGTTCTGGAGAATATGGTGAAAATAGTGAGGTCATTATTAAGGCATATGCGCCGGAGTTAGGCAAAGAATTTGATAAGTGGGAACTTGTTTCTGGTGATGCAGTCATTGGAGATGTAAATAGTGCAATCACAAAAGTTACAACGAAGGCAATGGCCGCAAACATTAGGGCTGTATATAAGGAAAGTTCTACTCCTGCACCAACTTTGAAATTTGATTTAATTGTGAAGAATGGTACGGGTTCTGGAAAGTATGAAGAAAATGAAGTTGTAAGTATTAAAGCAAATGCGGCACCGGCTGGTGAAGAGTTTGATCGTTGGATGATTACTTCAGGAACGGCTGTTTTTGATAATTATAGGAGTCCAAATACCACAATAACAATCAAAGATTCGAATGTGAAGATTGAAGCGTTATATAAGAAGTTTGTTCCGGTTCATACGCATACGTATGGTGTGTGGAGTTATGATAATCTTGGACATTGGCAAGAGTGTACGGATCCAGCGTGTCCAAATAAGGCTATGACTATAAGATATCTAAATTATCATCAATATACTAATGGTTTAGATACAACTTGTAATGTATGTGGTTATGTGCGTACACTTCCAACTTATAAAGTGATAGATGGTATGGATAGTCAGTGGGTAAAGGGTAGTGGTAAAGATCTTTACTTTAAAACGAATGGTGATTTTAATGATTTTATGTCATTGAAGATAGATGATAAATTTGTTTCAACTTCAAACTATCAACTATTTAAGGGTTCTACTATTGTAACATTAAATAAAGATTACCTTGAAACTTTAGCTATTGGTAAACATACAATTCTATTTATGTATAAGCATGGTGGATGTAGTACTGAATTTGAAATCATGAATGCAGATACGCAAAAGCCAGTAACATCAGAGGAGGATAAGAAGCCAGGAACAGAAAAGCCGATAAAACCAGAAGAAGATAAGAAGTCTGGTACAGAAACTAAAAAGCCATCAAATTCAAAGGTGGATGTTAAGTCTGAAAAGAAGAAGGCTTTGAATACGGCATACTCATATAATATGGGTCAATGGATGGCTTTATTATTGATGAGTGGATTTGTGTTGGTATTAACTGTATTTAAGAAAAAGAGAAATTAATGAATGAAGGCCAGTGATTATTGGCCTTCTTTGTCTTTATTTTGGTGAATTTAGTAAATTGTTTGAGATGCATTTGTGGACTTGTTAATATGGTGGTGAAGGGAGATGAAGGATATGGGTAAAAGATTGTTGTCTATACTTGGATTGTTGATTGCGATAGTGGGTATTGTGTTTGGTGGTAATCTTGTTTTAGTGATCGTTGGATGTGTGATTCTTGGTTTAGGGCAGATGATGAAGGATAAAGAGAGTTATAGTACATCTAATTATAATGAGAGCTTTGGTAAATACTTTGAGGATGTAAATGTGAATCCGAATAGTCATATACTTAAGGTTGAGGATACAAATATTCCTTTGCCAAAACATGATTATTGTAGTGCTAAAGACTATGTACAAGGTAAATATAAAGGTCTAGATGTTGAGTTTTGTACCATTAAACTTACAGATGTGAGTGAGGTGTTGCGTGATGAGACTGGTTTATGGGAAAAGAATGAAAATACAATATATGAAGGAAAGTGTGCGCAGTTCGGTGCCAAATATATAACTGGTGGGAATCCAGTCTGGTAAAACCTAGCAAGTTGCCAGTACCAAGACCTTGGAGCACCAAAGGCTAACAATGGTGTTTAAGCGTAGGACAGGAAACAGGAACGCCGTAATGCGTAAGCGTGAAGTGATTGAGCTCCGTTAGAATTATCGATTGTGTGGGGTGGTCTACTACTTTCTTGGGTCACCAACAAGGATTAGTCGCTAAAGCGAGACTATGAAAACACACCGGAGTCCTAGAGCACGGCATACCTGATATTGTTATATTTGACATACCTGGGAGACCTGGATGGTTCTGTACATGAGACAGTAGGGAGTATCGGTCAATGCAATGATGAGTATGAACGAAGACCATTGAGGAGTCGGATTCGTCTATAGTACCATGGAAAGCAGTAATGACGCTGGAGGGAAGGGACGGACAATAAGTTGCTTTTGCAATCAAAACATAGAAAGCACAGGAGGCAAGTAATCTATGGAAAAAGAGAAAGCAGAAATAGCCAATCTCGTAGCAAGATATGACAGAGTACAGTCGTTAATGAAATATGTAAACAATGACACACTCAAGGAATCCTACAAAAAGCAACCGAAAGGAAAAGCGGTTGGAGTTGACGGGGTAACCAAAGAGCAATATGGAGAAAACCTAGACGAAAATATTGAAAATCTGTTAATCAGAATGAAGAAATTTTCTTATAGGCCTTATCCAGTGCGCAGAGCCTTTATACCGAAAGGAAATGGGAAAATGCGCGGACTAGGCATTCCATCATTTGAGGATAAAGTTGTGCAAGGAGTCTTCAAGGAGATTCTAGAGGCAATCTATGAACCCAAATTCAAAGATTTCTCTTTTGGGTTTCGTCCAAACAGGAGTTGTCACGATGCAATACAGAGAGTGAACAAACATATCATGGCTAATAAGGTTAATTACATTTTAGACGCAGATATTAAAGGATTCTTCGACAACATCGACCATGATTGGATGATAAAATTTTTAGAGCATGACATAGCAGACAAGAATTTTATCAGATACATCAAACGATTTCTGATTGGTGGAGTTATGGAAGATGGCAAACGACTGTCTACAGATTCAGGAACAGTACAGGGAGGATTAATATCACCAGTACTGGCAAATGTGTATCTACATTATGTACTTGATACATGGTTCGATTATGTAAAGAAACGTGAATTCAGGGGCGAAATGTATATGGTACGCTATGCAGATGATTTTGTATGTCTGTTTCAATACGAGAATGAAGCGCAAAAGTTTTATCAGCTTTTAATAGAGAGACTAAAGAAGTTTGGTCTTGAAATTGCAGAAGATAAAAGCAGAATACTACCCTTTGGCAGATACAAGGGAACAAAGGAATCCTTTGATTTTCTTGGATTTACACATTACAATGCGAAAAGTCATTGGGGCAAATATTGTGTACTGCATAGAACAAGCAAGAAGAAGTTGAAAATGAAAAGAGAAGCCATTAAGAAATGGTTATGGGAACATATGCACGAAAGCATTAAGGATACCATTGAAGCGTTGAATGTGAGATTAACAGGACATTACAGATATTATGGAATTTATGGTAACTTTGTCGGTCTACTAAAGTTCTATAAATATGTTCTAGTAGAATTGCGTAAAAGCAAGAGACGCAGAGACCAGACTAATTGGTTAACTTGGAATAAATATATAAATATCCTAAAGATACATCCATTGGAGTGTCCTAAGATATATTTAAATAGTGCTTATTAGGTGAATAACTTGTTGAAGAGCCGTATGCCTTAATAGGGCACGTGCGGTTCTGTGAGGGGCTTTTGAGACTTGAACCTCTCATCGCGAAATTATTTTATATTGATGAAAGGGGTGAAGGTCGAGACAAAGTCTACTCGACGAGAAATTAATATGATTAAAAAATTATTAAGTGGCTTTATAGCTGTTGTATTATCCTTTTCACTATTTGGATGTGAATCTAATAAAAATGAAGTGGATTTAATGCAAAATGTGAGTTTGAAAAGTATAGGTGGTTTTAGTGGTTCTGGAATACTTCGTATAAACCATAATGAGACTGATGATTGGGCATTGATAGATCGAAATGACCAAAATAATTATGCATTCTTTCAATCTATTAAATATGAATTGAAGGGAGATAAAAATCAAGATCATAAGTATTCTAATGGAGATGAAGTTACTGTGGTTGCAAATTATAATGAGAATTATGCTAAACAGGCAGGAATTACGGTAACTAATAGTGAGAAAAAGTTTAAAATCGATTTTTTACCGGAGGTATTTACAAAGGCTAAACAAATTAAAAAATTTAGTAAAGAATTGGAACAGGGAAACAAAAAGGTATTAGATTATATTTTAAATGAGGATATGCATCATAGTAATAGAAATATAACAGTAGATAATACTCTTATCGGTTCTTATTTAGTAAGCTCAGTTCAAAGCCAGGTGGCTGTTTATGTAGATTTATACTTGATTCATAGACATTCAGATAAAACTGATCTAATAAAAGGATTTGATACGGTGTCCGATTTGTATAGTCTATGTGCTATTGGACCATGGGAAACAAAGGAAGAAACATTTGAATATAATGATGGATATATGCCAAATAATTATTCAGACATATATTTGGATAGCTCAGAATATACAGAGGATGACATTAATAAAGTTTTGTTATTTAGAATGAATGATCATACACCATATGATGTTGACGCAGAAAATAAAGATGAATACACAATAGTAAAAATCAAATAAAAAAGAGATGACAGTTGATTCGCTTCAATCAGTTGTCATCTTTTTTCTGTTCTTGTAATTGGTTTGTTGTATTGATTTTATCTAATGTACTATTAAGAAACTCTTCTTTTTCTTCATCATTAACATTTGGATTGAATAAGTTATTGAGAGCAATTTGGAATTTAGCTATATCTTTTTCGTTTAGTGTAAAAGATTTTTTTAATAGAGATTCATCGGATATAAGCGAAGACCAAAATGTTTTGTCAGGATTTTTTTCATCATAGGCTGTAGTGTAAACTTCAGTTGATAAAAATATAAATAATTTTTTAACTAGTATCTTTCTTCCTTCATCAGTTAACGAATTAAATACTTGGTTTAACATCTTTACCATCGATTTAAAGGCTTTTCTGTTATCTTTATCACTATTTTCGTCAATATGTAGAAGTAAATCATAACTTAGGATTGAGGCTCTCATATTGCCATTTTCAAAGTAAAAATCATTGGTGAAATATTCAACATCTTTATCTAAAGCTTTCGCAATTTTTTCTATATTTGTTAATGAAGGACTTTTTTCATTAATATAATATCTACGCAATAATGAAACTTCAATTCCAGTTAAATCTGCTAATTCTTTTGTTGTGATTTTTTTGTCATCAAGTGCTTTTTCTAAATATAAGCCGATTTTATAGTTTTTTCTTTCTTTTCCCATAATTAATCATCCTTAATTTAAATTGAACTAACACACTCTAACGAGTGTGGGC
>ENA-ORSC01000854-ORSC01000854.1-human-gut-metagenome-genome-assembly--contig:-NODE-854-length-22829-cov-10.697769_pt1 | contig 22829 bp, 16 predicted proteins | sample MGYA00242178_ERZ509140 | MGnify/ENA primary metagenome ERZ509140 (study PRJEB26280, sample SAMEA2338681) | human gut metagenome | biome: human gut; feature: human-associated habitat; material: faeces... | reverse complement strand
AATGATATGATTTCCCAAGAAAATTCAATATCGCGTTGATCGAAAAGAGTACCGCAGTTTTACTTTTTCAGAGAGTCTCCGCCGTCGGCTGCAAACGGAGGCAAAGATAGTGCGGGAATGTGCGTTCGGGAGCGAGGGGAGACCCCGTTGAGGCTGACGTTACAGCCAGAGCAAGAAATCAGAGTGGAACCGCGAGTTTTTTAACCCGCCTCTTGAGCAATTCAGGAGGCGGGTTTTATATTGGAGGAACTGTCTTTGCATTTATTGGAGGATATCCGGGCATATAAGAAAAACGACCCCGCCGCGCGTTCGGCTATTGAGGTTATGCTGTTGTATAACGGTCTGCACGCGACGATTGACTACCGGATCGCGCACTGGTTTTACCGACGGCGATGCTTTTTCATCGCCCGCGCAATCTCACAGTGGTCAAAGATGTGGACTGGGATCGAGATCCACCCCGGTGCGACCATCGGCCGTCGGCTGGTCATTGACCACGGGACCGGCATTGTGATCGGCGAGACTGCCGAAATTGGGGACGATTGTCTGCTCTATCAGGGCGTAACGCTCGGCGGCACAGGCAAGGACGTCGGCAAGCGCCATCCGACGCTTGGCAATAACGTCATGGTCGGCTCTGGCGCAAAGGTGCTGGGTCCGTTCCGTGTTGGTAACAATGCCCGCATCGCGGCAAACGCTGTGGTGCTGCGTGAAGTACCGGAGGGAGCGACGGTCGTCGGCGTTCCGGGCCGAATCGTCCGACTTTGCGGCGATAAGCTTGACCATATCCACACACCCGACCCGGTCATGCTGGAAATCGAGGAACTCAAGCGCCGCATGGCGCTGCTGGAAGAACAGATCAACGATACAAAAAAGGAGACTTGACGATGTATCTTTACAACTCTGCCACACACAAAAAGGAAGAATTTGTCCCCTATGACCCGAAGCTGGTCAAAATGTATACCTGCGGCCCGACGGTCTATCACTTTGCGCATATTGGCAATTTGCGCAGCTATATCATGGAGGATGTGCTGGAAAAATACCTCCGCTACGCGGGCTATCCCGTGAAGCGCGTCATGAACATCACAGACGTCGGCCATCTGACCTCCGACGCGGATGAGGGAGAAGACAAGATGCTCAAGGGCGCCCGCCGCGAGCATAAAACTGTCATGGAGATTGCCAAGTTCTACACTGACGCTTTTTTTGACGACTGCCGCAAGCTGAACATCAAGAAGCCCGACGTTGTTCAGCCAGCTACCGGCTGCATTGATGAGTATATCAAGATCATTACCAAGCTTCTCGACACAGGCTATGCCTACATTGAGGGCGGCAATGTATACTTTGACACATCTAAGCTTGAAAAATACTATATTTTCAACGATCACAAGGAAGAAGACCTCGCCGTCGGCGTCCGCGAGGGCGTCGAGGAGGATACGAACAAGCGCAACAAGAACGACTTTGTGCTCTGGTTCACAAAATCCAAGTTTGAAGATCAGGCGCTCAAGTGGGATTCTCCGTGGGGCGTTGGCTATCCGGGCTGGCACATCGAATGTACCGGCATTTCGCTCAAATATCTGGGCGAGCACCTCGATATCCACTGCGGCGGCATCGACAATGCCTTCCCGCACCATACGAACGAAATTGCGCAGTCGGAAAGCTATATTGGCCACCACTGGTGCAATTACTGGATGCACGTTATGCACCTGAATACTGCCAGCGGCAAAATGTCCAAATCGAAGGGCGAATTTTTGACGGTGTCCCTGCTCGAACAGAAGGGTTATGACCCATTGTGCTACCGCCTGTTCTGCCTGCAGAGCCACTACCGCCGTAATCTGGTCTTCACATGGGATAACCTCGACAATGCTGCAGGAACGTATCAGAAGCTACTGACCAAGATCGCCGCATTGAAGCCCGGCGATGGAGAGATTGACGAAGATGCTGTGGCGGTTCTGCGAGAAAAATTCAACGCTGCGCTCGGCAACGACCTCAACACGTCTCTCGCCATTACAGCTCTGTATGACGTGCTCAAGTATAAGACCAACGATGCAACGAAACTGTTTGTTCTTGATGACTTTGACAAGGTGCTGAGCCTTGACTTGTGCAAAAAGGCTGATGAGATCCGCAAGCGCAATGCGGCGGAAAAGCCCGCCGCAGGCGCGTATTCCATCTTCTGCGAGGACGGCAATGATGATCCCGCTGTGACCGCGCAGATCCAGGCGCGCTACGATGCGAAGAAAGCCAAGAACTTTGCCGAGGCCGACCGTATCCGCGATGAACTTAAGTCGCAGGGCGTTGAAATCACCGATATCCCTGGCGGTGTAAAGTGGAAGCACATCTGAGCAAACAAAACCCGGAGCATTTGCTCCGGGTTTGCGCATCAAAAGATTATCCAATCTGAATTTACAGGAGTAGCTAATGAAAATATGCCAGCTGACAAACAGCACCGAAAAACAGGCTGTGACGCGGAGCATTCTGGAAGCGCTTCCGGAATGGTTCGGTATCCCAGAGGCAAGGGAGGATTACATCACAGAAAGCGGCGATAAACAATTCTTCTGCGCCTATGACGCAGACAAGCCCGTTGGTTTTTTATATCTGAAAGAAACAGGAACGGCTACCGTTGAATTATACGTTATGGGCGTCTTAAAGGAATACCATCGCCAGGGGATTGGACGGGAACTGTTTCAAAGCGCAAAAGAAGCAGCAGGCAAAGCCGGTTATTCTTTTATGCAGGTAAAAACTGTACAGATGGGAAAATACAAGGAATATGACCGCACAAATCAGTTTTACCTGTCACTCGGCTTTCAGGAATTTGAGGTATTTCCGACATTATGGGATGAATGGAATCCCTGTCAGGTATATGTGATGGCGATATAACATTACACCTGGCCAACGCGCAGCTTGCGGTGGTTTATTTCTTTGGCTTTCGGTCGAAAAACGGGGATTTTCCGCTTACGCTGAGGGGAAGGCCGAGAACCAGCGTTGCTTTTTCACCAAGCAGGCCGAGGCTTTTTGCTGCACGGCCGACAGAGAACATCACACGGCTGTCTACACGCGCATCAGCTGCGGCAGAAACAGCGGAACCAATGGCGATGCCGACGTCAACGGCGTCCCACGCGCACAGACCATCTTGCTTTGCACAGTCGGCGCAGCTTTTAAAATGACAGTACTGACAGCCTGCGTCAAGTCCACGCCGCACTTCTTCCATTCCAAAAAGCACAACGGCGTCGGCTGCGTCGAGGTTGTCTGCGTCGCGGCTGAAAAACGCATACTTCAGTTCATCAGCCAGCTTTCGCATATGCGCAGCCAGTTGTGTTTTCTCATCTCCCGTTAAAACGCAGGTTACAAGCCCATCCATGCCTCTGGTCTTCGGGGCTGTACGCGCAGCAGCGCAGACCTTTGCTACCGTATCCAGAACAGCGCGGGATTCCATGTCCTTTGAAGAGTAGATCATATCGATACGCTCCTTTTCGTTTTTATTCAGTATAGTGTTTTTTCAGGAAACCGTCAACCTGTGAAGCGCCTTTCTTGAAAGAAAGACAGAAATGTGATAAACTAAATACAGAAATGCAAAGGAGTTTACGCCCATGAAGCTGATGGTTCTCGATGGAAACAGCGTCATTAACCGTGCCTATTACGGTGTCCGCGCACTGACGACCAAGGATGGGTTCTTTACTAACGCAATTTACGGGTTTTTGAATATTCTTGAGAAACTCCGCGCAGAGGAACAGCCAGACGCGCTCTGCGTCGCGTTCGATCTCAAGGCACCGACATTCCGCCATTTGCAATACGACGGATACAAGGCTACGCGCCATCCCATGCCTGATGAACTTGCTATGCAGATGCCTGTCATGAAGGACGTTCTGCGGGCCATGCAGATTCCAATTTTTGAGTGCGAGGGCTGGGAAGCTGATGACGTGATCGGTACGATCGGAAAGCGGTGCAGCCATGCGGGCTGGAACTGCGTGATCGTCACCGGAGACCGGGATTCCTTACAGCTGATCGACGAGCATGTGACGGTTAAGCTTGTCTCGTCCAAGCTGTCTCAGACCGTCGCGGTCAATTATGACCCTGCAAAATTCCGCGAGGAATATGGCTTTGACCCGATCCATCTGATCGACCTGAAAGCCCTCATGGGTGACAGTTCGGACAATATTCCAGGCGTTGCGGGCGTCGGCCCGAAAACGGCAACGCAGCTTCTGCTGGATTATGGCACGCTGGACGGCGTGTATGCGCATTTGGACGCAATCAAGGAAAAGCTGCGCGCAAAGCTTGAACAGGGGAAGGATAGTGCCTATCTCTCTTACGATTTAGCAACAATCCGCTGCGAAGCGCCGATTGCGTTTTCGCCGGAAGCATGTCTCGTGCAGCCATATGACGAGGCTGCATTGTACAGGTTGTTCACACGCCTGGAGTTTACGCGTCTGATTTCCCGGTATGGCCTGCACGCGCCGCAGGAAGCAGCGGAGAACGGAAGCCTTGAGGGCATCTGCACAAGCGAAGCGGTATATGATGCTGCCCGTGCCGAGGCGCTTGCAGCATCCTTTCAGAAAGAACATTATGTAACTTTAGCTACCGAATCAGACTTATCTGGAATTGCTGTTGTCACAGGGGAATCTGGCTATTATTTTGGCCATGAAGCACTGAAAAGCAGAAGTTTTATGTCAACTCTGCTCGGCGCGTCCGTGAAGAAAGTCGTGCATGACTGCAAGCCGCTCATGCGCCGCTTGCTGGAACTGGGATATCCGGCAGATGGGTTTATTTTTGATACCGCGCTGGCTGCTTATGATCTGGATGCAACACAGGGCAGCTATGAACTTGACCGCGTGGTTATACATCAGCTTGGCTTTGAGATCGGCCGCGCAGACAAGGAAGAAGTTGGTGAAGAGGCTGCGCGCGTATGCAATCGACTTGCGGAGGCAGCTGCGATCTCAGCGCTGTATGACGCGCTGCCGGAAAAGCTTGCGCAGAACGGTATGGAAAAACTCTATTATGAGATTGAATTGCCGCTCTGTCGGGTGCTGGCTGAAATGGAATGTATCGGTGTCAAGGCTGACCAGATGGCGCTGATCTCATTTGGAAACATGCTGCAAAGCCGCATTGAAGCGGCTCAACAGACCATTTTCAGCTTTGCCGGGCGGGAATTCAACATCAATTCTACCAAACAGCTTGGAGAAGTCCTTTTCGACGAACTATGCCTGCCAGCAGGTAAAAAAACCAAGAGCGGCTACTCAACAAACGCAGATGTGCTTGAAAAACTCAAGGGCAAGCATCCAATCATTGAAGCGATCCTTGATTACCGCGCTATGACGAAGCTGAAAAGCACCTATGCGGATGGCCTTGTTAAGCAAATTGCCGACGACGGACGTATCCACACTACATTCCAGAACATGGTCACAGCTACAGGCCGCTTGTCCTCGACAGACCCAAATCTGCAGAATATTCCCATCCGCACGGAACTTGGCAGTGAGATCCGCAGGATGTTTGTTCCCAGCGACGGCTGTGTCTTCGTCGATGCGGATTACAGTCAGATTGAACTGCGTGTGCTGGCGCATATCGCAGATGACAAGACCATGCAGGAAGCATTCCGGTCCGGCTTTGATATCCATACTGCAACCGCCGCACAGGTCTTTGGGGTGGAGCCGGAGCAGGTCACGCCGCTTATGCGCCGCCACGCAAAGGCTGTCAATTTTGGCATTGTATATGGAATTTCGGAGTTTTCGCTCTCAGAAGACATTGGCGTTACACGCAAGGAAGCGCGGCAGTATATTGACAATTATCTGGCACATTATGCAGGCGTCCGAACTTATATGCATGAAATTGTCGAGCAGGCAAAACGTGACGGCTATGTGACCACACTTTTCGGCCGCCGCCGCGAGTTGTCGGAACTCAAAAGCAGCAACTTCAATATTCGTTCCTTCGGTGAGCGCGTTGCGCTTAACACGCCCATTCAGGGTACGGCAGCTGATATTATCAAGCTGGCCATGATCCGTGTTGACGCTGCGCTCAGAAAGCAAAAACTCAAGGCACGTCTTGTTTTGCAGGTTCACGATGAATTGATCGTTGAATGTCCGATCAAGGAGGCGGAGCAGGTCAAAAAAATCGTGACTGCTGAGATGGAAAACGTTGTGCATCTGAACGTTCCGTTGCTGGCGGAGGCAAAGTCCGGCGCAAGTTGGTACGAGGCGAAATGAAAATGACGAGAGAAATCGCCATAACACCGATGGAAGCAGAGCAGCTTGCACAGATCGCTGCACTGGAGACGTCCTGCTTTTCCGACCCGTGGCCGGAATCGATTCTTGCGCATGAATTGCAGAATCCGTTGAGCCTCTGGCTTTGTGCCATGGATGGAGATATCGTCACGGGCTATATCGGCAGCCAGACGGTTCTGGGTGAATCCGATATGATGAACGTTGCTGTGCATCCGGATTACCGTCGGCACGGTATTGGCCGGGCACTCGTTCTCGCGCTGTGTGAGGCGCTGAAAAAACAAATGCTGGCAACGAGCCTGACGCTTGAAGTCCGGGATTCCAACTTGCCTGCAATCGCACTCTATGCCTCGCTCGGCTTTGAGCAGATCGGACTGCGGAAAAACTATTACCAACACCCCAAAGAGGATGCGCGCATTCTCAGAAAGGAACTGAAATGAGAATTCTCTCCGTGGAATCCTCCTGCGACGAAACCGCCGTCGCTGTTGTAGAGGACGGAAGAACAGTTTTGACAGATTGCATTGCCTCGCAGGTCGCACTGCACCGTCTCTACGGCGGCGTCGTGCCGGAGTTGGCTTCGCGCAAGCACATCGAAGCGATTTATGCGCTGGCAGATGAGGCGCTCGCGCGCGCGTCCATGACGCGGCAGGAAATCGACGCAATCGCTGTGACCTATGCGCCGGGGCTGATCGGCGCGGTACTGGTTGGCGTGAATTTTGCAAAGGCAGCAGCGTACAGTCTCGGTGTACCGCTTGTTCCGGTTCACCATATCCGCGGGCACATTGCGGCTAATTATCTGGCGTACCCCGATCTGGAGCCTCCGTTTTTGTGCCTTGTCGTTTCTGGCGGGCATACGCTGATTGTTGACGTGCAGAATTACACAAAATTCCGCATTCTGGGTACAACGCGTGACGACGCGGCAGGGGAGTGCTTTGACAAGATTGCACGCGTGATTGGCATGCCATATCCAGGAGGCGCAGCGCTGGACAAAGCGGCACAGAGCGGCGATGAAACCAAATATCCTATGCCGCACACAAAACTCAGCGGAAATCCGCTGGACATGTCTTTCTCGGGATTGAAAACCGCAGCACTGAACCTCATTCACACACATGAGCAGCGCGGCGAAGCACTGGATATTCCGTCTCTGTGTGCATCGTTTTCCAAAGCAGTCAGCGATATGCTGGTACCAAGGACAATGCAGGCATTAAAGGAAACAGGCTATCAAACACTTGCCATCGCGGGCGGCGTCGCGGCCAATTCCCGCATCCGGGGTGAGTTCACGCGCGAGACGCAGCGGCTCGGCATCCGCCTGTGTATGCCCCCACTCAGTCTCTGCGGCGATAACGGCGCCATGATCGGCGCACAGGGCTATTACGAATATCTGGCCGGAAAACGCGCCGGGCAGGATTTGAATGCTTTTGCAACTATGAGTCTGGAAAATGGATAAAAAAGCCGTCTCCTGATCTCAGAGAGAACTGCCATGAAGAGAGAAAATCTTCACAGATTTTCTCTCTTTTTCTATAAATCAGTTGCAAAGAAGGAATTTTCTGTGTACAATCAAATCGGGTAGTATTTGCTAAAGAAAAAAATAAGAAGAAAGAGGAGAAACGCATGAAAAAGCATTCTGGACAGTTCCGCAGACTCACCGCGCTCGCGCTGGCCCTGTGCATGCTGGCTGCGCTGACAGCGGAGATCTTCGCGGCAGATATCGTCGATTCCGGCTACTGCGGCGGAGAAGGAGATGGGACAAACCTGACCTGGACGCTGGATTCAGCGGGTACGCTGACGATCAGCGGACATGGAATGATGGAAAACTACATATATGACGAGTTTGCTCTTCCAAGATGGGAAAAAGAACCACCTTGGCACAAAAGCCGTTATACATACGACCGTTTCATTTTTGGCGAAGGTGTTACAAGTATCGGAGATTACGCATTTTTTGGATTGAAGCGACTGAAAGAAAACATGAGGTTTCCTTCAAGTTTAACATCCGTAGGCGCACATGCATTCGATAATTGCCAGGGACTCACAGGAGATTTATATATACCGGATAATGTTACATATATTGGAGAATATGCATTTTATAATTGCACCGGATTAAATGGGAATCTGCATATCCCGGAAAGTCTTATGAGCATTGGCTGTAGTGCATTTCAGTCTTGTGAACAACTCACCGGCACTCTTAGCATTCCGGCCACTGTGACTTACATCGGCGCTGGCGCATTTTCGCAGTGCAAATCATTGACAGGGGACTTGAATGTCCCGGAAGGAATAACCGATATCGCGGAAGAAACATTTCAAGGATGCCGCGGTCTCACTGGAAAAGTAAATATTCCGAATAGTGTGACTAAAATAGGAGATGGAGCGTTTGCAAGTTGTGGTTTTACAGGAACCTTGCAGCTTCCGCAGGGACTGACTAGTATTGGTGCAAATGCATTCTTTTTTAATAATGGTCTGACCGGAAATCTTAATATTCCGAAAAGCGTCAAAAGCATTGGATATGGTGCGTTTCAGCTTTGCAGTGGGTTTACTGGCGACTTAATTATTCCAAAAGATATTACAAAAATAGAGGACCATACCTTCGGTTCTTGTTCAGGATTCGATGGAGAATTGGTTTTGCCTGAACAGCTTACTAGAATTGGAGCATATGCTTTCGAGAAATGCAATGGTCTAACGGGTAATCTAGTACTTCCAGATAAAGTGACAGAAGTTGGAGACCATGCTTTCTGGAACTGTACCGGATTTACTGGTGAGCTGAAGATTCCGTCCGGTGTATCGGATATTGGAGCAAGTGCGTTCGAGTTTTGTAGTGGCCTGAGCGGAAATTTAACGCTTTCAGATGAATTGGTTTCTATAGGAGAGTATGCTTTTTTCATGTGTTCTGGCCTTGTTGGGGAGCTGATCGTCCCAAAACGCGTAGCAGAAATTTCGTCAATGGCCTTTTTTGGATGCAGTATCGCTAATGCATTCTTTTTGGGAGACGCGCCGACTGTTCAGGAAAGCGGAATTGGATACGGTTCATTTCCGAGAGATATTACGTTACATTACATTGATGGTAGCACAGGCTGGATAGATAGCGACGCTTATGATGCTGTCACGAGTACATGGAATGGATATAAACTTGAAACATGGGTTCCAAGCGCGGAAGAAGGCGTGTATTCGATCGAATATCTTCCGCTTGGTGATATCGTGGTAAATGGGGCTGGTTACGGGTATGCCAGATTCCGGCTGCTGGACAGTCTGGGAGCGCCGGTTGCCGGGAAAAATGTGGAGCTTCAATTCCTCATGGATGACGGCAGCAGCACGTCCGGCGGCAGCGTCACGGACGGAAATGGCGTTTTTCTGGTCGTCACTCCGAGACTGACTGCAAGCGATGCGACAGTGCAGACGATCATGCTCTCAATGTCTGTAACCGACGCGAAGAAGATTTCCGGAAATGTTCATGCGCTTCCGGTGCGTGTCAAGAAATTCTCCTATTCACAGGAGGCAACGATTTATTCCGGCATCGAACTCGGTGCTTCCATTGGTATTGGCGCTGGCGGAGAGTTGGGGGCGGCATCTGCAAAGGCGAAACTGATCGATCTGACGGAATCGCTTGGCTTGGGTGGAAAAACAAAAATCAAGGAAACTTATGAAGACGGCAGCCGCTCCGTCAAGGCGTCGTATCAGCAGTCTTATTCAAAAGGCATGAAGCTTGATACGGGCATTCAGGCGGACGCGCTCGGACTGGATTATAAGCTTATCAGCGTATCTGGTGAGGTTGGAAGTGCAGTCAAGTATGAGCGTGGTGTTCAGATTGAAAACTACGATCCAACAAATCTGGAACAGCAGCAAAAACTGGGGTATTTCCTGATCCACGGTATGCTGCAATCTGTGAATCAATCAATGCTGCTGTACGAACTCTTTGCTGAACTCAATGGCTACAACGATGCTACAGTTCTGACGGGTGAGACAGAAATCTCGCTGTCTGCAGACGCATCCGCAAATTGTAGTGATGGCGACGGTGGTGAAAGCAGTCTGTTCAGTGTTGGTGGCGGGACGGCTGTCTCGCACGAAACAGAACTTGACCTACTGAAACAGACAAATGGCTTCACAACCAAGATCGAGGCAGACATGCACATCAAATCGGCACTGCTTCCGCTTATCAATTCACCGCTTGGTATGTTTGGGGTAGATAGTATCATCTCATACGCAGTCAGCGCCGAGCGAAAGAATGACGTGTTATCCAAGATTTCTTTTACATACGACAGTGCAGAGAAGAGCAGCCTCGGCTTTGCAAAGGAAGCTGTTGGAGAGAGCCAGACGTACACGATCTCTGGTGACGAGGCGATCCGGCTTCAGCAGGAGAATCAGAATCTGGCCAAATTTACAACGGGCAAAACTGGACTGTTGGGAATTGTAAAGCTGGAGGATGCTATACGGACGATTTTAGACGGGAAATACGATGCAGCGCTGTCTGTCAAAAAGAAAGAAACCAGTTCTATCGATATCAAGATCCCAATCGGCATCAAGATATTCATTGGTGGAAAACTCAAGCTGTCTGCGGGTGCAATCCGATCGTTCAGCTATGAGACGGAGACAGGCTGCCGGAAAGACGGTGTGTATTACACGCTCTCTCAGGATGAAGTGCCAAGAGATGAGATCGACGCGCAGAAAAAGGGTGCGCTTAATCTGGTTGCAGAGCCCATTCAGGCGATCTGTAGCATCATCAATGAAAAGATCAGCAGCACATGGTCCGAGATCAAGAAAGGTCTGCATGAACAGTATATTTCTGTAAAGGGAACCGTTGATAGCTGGGTCGCGCAGGTTTCGTCCGTAAAGAAGGCACAGACCGGTGCACAGGCAGAGAGTTTTGCGATCATGTCTCTGACGGACGCTGCTGAGCCGGTGAGCAATGCTGCAATCGCGATTACGCTGGGCGAGCCGTATTCTCTCACAGTCTATACGGATAAGGAGATGCAGGAGGAAGTTCCGAACGAGACACTGGCGCAAAAGCCGGTGGAACTGACGCTCCGCTACACGGACGACATGCTGGCTGCCGCAAATGCTGGCGCAGACGCGAACGTATATATCTATTACTTTGACACTGAGCGGAATATTTACATCTGCCAGCCGCAGAGCCGTCAGGACAAGACTGCAAAGTCAGTCACAGTTTCCGTTGTCAAAAACGGTGAATATATTCTGGCAACAGATAACGCCGCTCCGCTGATCACAGATTTCGCAACGACCGACCAAACAGCCACGCCGACCATTTCCGCCCTCGTCAGCGACTTGAGCGGAATCCAGAAATTCAAATTCTGGCTGGATGAGCAGGAGCCACTGGTAACGGAAGCAAACCTTGCGGATCATTACAACGAAACGACCGGCGAATTCCTCTGCAAGATCACAGTCCCACTGAGCGCCGGGGAGCATACTGCGTATTTCCAGGCCTCTGATACGCTTGGAAACGCAAATGCGGTTCCGTATACGTTTACATTCACGGTCGATAATACGCCGCCTGTGATCTCTGCAATCCAATATCCGAAGCAGACGGTTCTCAGCGCGGCAGAACTGTCGATCTCCGCCCGCATTCAGGACGACAACGCGGTTTCTTCGGCATGGCTTCAGATTTCCGAAGAGGACGGCCAGAGTTGGACTGTCCCGATGACAGAGGCTGATGCTGTGTGGACGGCTCAGATCCAGGGCGTATTCGGTGAGCAGACGCTTGCCGTGACAGTCTGCGCGCTTGATTCTGCCGGAAACCGGGCAGACTCTGAGACGCTTACGATCCGGACGAACATTCCAAGAGAGGCCTCCGGGATCCGGATGCAGTTCCGTTCCGTCAGCGGCGGAAGTGAAGCTGACGCTGCGATCCTGATTGAGAACAAAACGCAGTCCGCCATGTCGGGCTGGCTCCTGTGCGCGGCATACGATAGGAATGGAAGACAGATCGCGGCAAACGGACAGTACATCGGTCTGAAAGCGCAGGGCCAGAGTACGCTGACACTGCATCTGGCATGCGGTACAGGAGAGATTGCAGCCGTAAAAGCATTCCTGCTGGATCCGTCAACCGGATACCGCCCGCTGTGCGGCAGTGCTGTGTACATAAAATAAAGAGTAAGTTAAAAAAACAGGGAAAACCACAAACGGTTTTCTCTGTTTTTTGTGTATGCGCAGCATTCAGATCCGCAGCAGCCGCTTGGCGTTTCCACCGAGGATGGCGGCTTTTTCTTTATCTGAGAGGGGTAGTGCGCGGATGTGCCGCAGTTCTGTCTGCGGGTCTGTCCATGGACTGTCTGTGCCGAACAGAATTCGCTCCGCACTAAACGTGCGTATAAGACGCACAAACGCTTCATCGGAGAGCCATTGATGCTCATCGTTCGCCGTATCCGAAGGGCAGAGCGAAAACGATGTATCCAGCAGAGCCGTGGTGTCTGCAAGCAATTCCGGAACTTCGTCCCAGCAGCGCCAGCCGCCCATATGGGCCAGCACCAGCGTTACAGGGCCAGCCTGCTTGAGCGCGTTTCTTGCTTTTTCCGGCGTGCAGCACAGGCAGCCGGGAAACCCGATGTCCAGACCGGCATGCGTCACAACGATCAGCCCAAGTTCACCTGCACGTTCTAAAATGCGCAGATATTTCGGATCGTCCAGATCAGTCTGTTGATAGGCCGGGTGAATTTTGATTCCGCGCATATTCCGCGCCGCAATGCGGTCAAGTTCCTGCTTCCAGTCCGCATACTCCGGGTGGATGCAGGCAAAGGAGAACATATTTGTAACAAAGGCGTGCTCGTTGTGCGCGGCAGCAGCGTCATTGATGTGATGAACCTGCTCTGGCTTCGTCGCAACCGGAAGAATGATTGAACGGTCAACACCGGCGGCCCGCTCAGCCAGCAGCAGGCCGCCCGCTGTGCCGTTGGAGTGCGCCTCAATATGCGCATTGTTGGACAGGCGCGCAATGGCTGAGGCTGCGATCTGGTCCGGGAATGTATGCGTGTGAAAGTCGATGATCATGGAAAACCTCTCTGTCTAAAAAGCGCTCGATTTATTCAAGGTGCGTCCGTATGCCAACGGAATCTGGACTCCGTGCCGTGCAGCAGACGGCCGATATTTTCCCGGTGTGCCCAAATCACAAGGGCTGCAATCAGAAGCGACAGCACGAATACCGTCCAGTTACTGCGGCAGAAGATCAGAGTCGTGATTGGAAAGCTGGCTGCGCCCGATACAGAGCCGAGCGAAACATATCGCGTTGTAAGCCCCAAAAGCGCAAACAGTCCCCAACCGACCGCTGCAATGCGCCAGTCCAGCAGCAGAAGGAGCGTTCCGCTGCAAAGAATGCCCTTGCCGCCCTTAAAAGAATAAAACGCAGGAAAGATATGCCCGATTACGCAAAACAGGGCGGAAAAGTACTCGCCCTCCAGTCGAAGTCCGAGATACGCGTCAAATACGACCGAACCAAGTTTTACCGCGACAAACGCCTTGAGCATATCGACCAGAATGACACAAACTGCAAATTTTCCGCCGTAAACACGGTAGAAATTGGTCAGTCCGGCGTTATGGCTGCCATGCTTGCGGATATCGTCCTTATAAAACAGGAAGGAAGTGATGATTGCGCCGTTGCAGCAACCTGCCAGATAAGAGCCAGCCGCGACACAGAGCATCAGCGCGGCGGCAGCAAACGTCAATTCATGCATAAAACGCCTCCAAAGAATAGATATCAGTATTTTACCGGATAAAAAACCGTGATGCAAGCGAAAAATAGGCGATTCAGGCAGGATCGGGAAAATGTACGAACAGGGCCGCTGCCAGAGCAGCGGCCCTATCAGATTTCACGATTATTTTGCAGCGGTAAAGTTGACAGCGATCGCCGTGCCCTTACCGGGGTCGCTCTTGAGTTCAATCTTCGCGCCGTGGTACTGTGCGGCATGCTTGACGATGGAAAGGCCAAGACCGGTGCCGCCAACCTCCTTGGAATGACTTTTATCGACGCGGTAAAATCGCTCAAATACACGGCTTTGGTCGGCGTAGGGAATACCAATGCCAGTATCTACGACAGAGAGTGTTGTCGTCGGCCCATTCTGCCAGACGGAAATGGCAACATTGCCGCCCGGAACGTTATATTTGATTGCGTTGTCGCACAAATTATAGATCATTTCCTGCAAAAGCTGCTCAACGCCTGGAATCACAGCATGCTGTCCGGAAAGGGTAAGCGTGATATCCTGTCGCTGCGCGACAGGACGAAGACTCTCAATCACGCTGCCTGCCAGCACATACAGATCAACCGATGTTTTTGTGAAGTTCGCCGTGCCCTCGTCCAACCGGGAAAGCTGAATGATGTCGTCTACCAGATCAATTAGGCGGCGGGACTCACGATAGATATCGCCGGAAAATTCCTGCATTTTTTCTTTCGGAACCATGCCCTCCTTCATGAGTTCAGCAAAGCCGGTGATGGAGGTAAGAGGTGTCTTGAGTTCATGCGAAACGTTAGCAGAAAATTCGCGCCGCAGTGCCTCGCGCTGCTCCCGCTCTGTCACATCCATGAAGATCACGATTGCACCCGTCACACGGCTGCCGGTAATGACCGGATTGGCGAACAGCTGCCATGTGCCGCCGCTGAAGGAAAGTTCCTCATCTCCGCGCGTTCCGTCCAGCGCAGCGTCAACCAACGCCAGAAGTTCGCTGGAGCAAACCACTTGATGCAGGTTTTCAGGCTTTTGTGTGCCGTCTATCCCCAGTAGACGCAGTGCGCTGCGATTGCTCGAAAGGATATTGCATTTGTCATCGACAATCAGAAAACCTTCGCGCATGTTTTCTGTGATTGCGTCAAACTCACGCTGGCGTGTCGATAATTCGCTCAGCTGCGTCCGAATGGTGCGATTCTGCTCCTGCAAGCGGGAAATCAGGGGCTGAAGTTCTGGATAAGTCGGTGTCGCGTTTGGGTTATCGGGATTGATAGCATTGATCGGGCGCACAATCTGTTTGGCAAGCCGCATAGCAAGCAATCCGCACAGAACCAGCACCAGAACAACGATCCATAAGGACGGCTGCACCAGCATCAGCGCCATCGCGGCCACACTTGTCTGTTTTCCGGCTACACGGAGAACTGTTCCGTCCTTCAGCAGCAGTGCGTAGTAATTGTTCTTTTCCAGAATTGTAGAGGAATAGCGGTCAGAGCGGCCGCTTCCAGTTTCAAACGCTTCCTGTACCTCTGGACGTTGGAGGTGGTTCTCCATCGTATCTGCATCCGCCATATTGTCATAGAGAACGGAACCGTCCGGCGCGATCCATGTGATGCGCTCGCCGGACTGCATTGCATCGAGATACTCCTTGCCGCCGCAAATCTGCATCCCTTCTGAAATATGCTCAGCTTCCACTTCCAGAATATCGTATGCCTGCGCCTGATAGTTCGAGTACATAATAAAGAAAAACAGCAAAATGCAGGCAAGTAAAACTGTAAATCCAATCAAAAATGCGTTTCGGAAAATCTTGGCCGTCATACACCATCGCCTCCGATCTTGTAACCGATGCCGCGTACAGTCTCAATATAACTGCCTGCTTCACCAAGCTTGACGCGCAGTGTCCGGATATGCACATCCAGCGTCCGGTTTTCCCGTTCGGATTCAAAGCCCCAGACGCGATCCATCAGCGTCGCACGCGTCAAAACAATGCCCTTATTGCGCAGCAGCAGGCACAACAGTTCAAATTCCTTGTTGGTAAGCGTTACATCCTTACCCCCGACCTTGACCTCGTGCCGGTCCGGAGAGACAAACAACAGGCCAAGAGAGAAATCTCCGCTTGTCTGCACTGGCTCTGCCCGCCTTAGAACTGCGCGGATGCGTGCAATGAGTTCCAGCATGGAAAATGGCTTGGAAACAAAGTCGTCCGCGCCATGGTCCAGACCAATCACACGGTCATATTCCGAATTTTTTGCCGTCAGCATAATGATGGGCAGCCGCTTGGTCGCCGGGCGGGCCCGCAGCTTTTTCAGGATACTCAGTCCATCCTCTTCCGGCAGCATAATGTCAAGCAATACAAGTTCTGGAAGTTCTGTGTCCATGGCACGCCAGAATTCCGAGGGAAGTGCAAACCCTTTTGCCTGAAAGCCTTGGCTGTCCAGTCCGTAGAGCACTAGCTTGCGGATAGAATCGTCGTCTTCCAGTAAATAGATCATCTGAACCACTCCTTTTGCGAATACAATAAAGCAGAAATGTAAAATCGTCGTTCCTCTTTGGGTTAATTTTATGTGAAATGTAAAGGAAAAGCAAGATTTAACATGAATTTAAGAAAAATTGTGCAAAACATTTAAGATTCGTTCTTTAACATACAATTAACAAACAGAGAGGATGTTACGCGTGGGTATTTCAAATGTAATCTCGCTGTTGAGCGGCATCGCACTGTTTTTGTTCGGTATGGCTCTGATGGGAGACGGACTGAAGCAGGTCGCAGGCAATAAGCTGGAGTTGATTCTGTACCGGCTGACCGGTAATCCCATCAAGGGATTCCTGTTGGGCGCCGGCGTGACGGCTGTGATTCAGTCTTCTTCGGCTACCTCAGTCATGATCGTTGGCTTTGTCAACTCCGGCATGATGAAGGTACGGCAGGCAATCTCCATTGTGCTGGGCGCGATCCTGGGCACGTCCATCACAGGGTGGATCATCTGCCTTTCTGACATTGGTTCGACCGGTGGCTGGCTCGACCTATTTTCCACAGCGACACTCACGGGCGTGATCTCCGTAATTGGCATTGTCCTGCGCATGACGGCGAAAAATCCGGCAAAGAAACATGTCGGCGATATTTTGATGGGTTTTGCGGTTTTGATGTTCGGTATGTCTACAATGTCTTCCGCAGTTTCGCCGCTGCGCGACGACCCGACCTTTATTCGTATTTTGACTTCCTTCTCCAATCCGTTTCTTGGTATCCTTTTCGGCACGCTGTTTACCTGCGTCCTGCAATCTGCATCCGCCGCAGTCGGCATTTTACAGGCACTTGCATCGACCGGCATCATTGATTTCTCCATTGCGCTCCCCATCATCATGGGCATTGCCATCGGCGCAGCCATGCCGGTGCTTCTTTCTGCGATCGGCGCGTCTGTTGACGGTAAACGAACGGCCATGGTTTATCTGGTCGCCGAAGTCACAGGCGTAATCCTGTTTGCAGCGATTTATTATACGCTTGATGCGCTGATCCGGTTCCCATTTGCGGATCGCATTATGACCAGTGTTTCCATTGCACTTGTCAATACGGTGTTCCGCTTTATTAAGGTCGTTGGGCTTTTGCCGTTTACGCGGCAGATCGAAAAAACCGTCAATTTTCTGGTGCGCGAAAAGCCGCAGCAAAAAGCGGTCGAGCCGGAAGCAATGCGGCTTGAAGAACGCTTCATTCAGCACCCCGCGCTTGCCATTGAACAAAGCCGTCTGACCATCAATGCGATGGCAGAGGAGGCCAAGCGCAACTTTGTTGAGGCAGTTGCGCTGCTGCACGGCTATTCCGACGAGCGGTTCAAACTGGTCGAGGATTTGGAAGGCTCTGTTGACCGGTATGAGGACAAACTCGGTACCTATCTGGTCAAGGTCACAGAACGTGAAATGACCGCGAAACAGAACGCGGAGGTATCCAAGTTCCTGCACACGATCTCCGATTTTGAGCGAATTTCCGACCACGCGCTGAATATTGCAGAGGGTGCAAAAGAACTGCACCAGAAAAAACTGTCCTTCTCCGAAGCTGCTGCACATGAACTGGAAGTCATGGAGGCTGCACTGACAGAGATCCTGTCCACAGCGATTCGGTCGTTCGTCAACAATGATCTGCAGCTTGCTGCCCGCGTCGAGCCGCTTGAGGAGTTAATCGACAATCTTTGTGACGAAATGAAGCTTCACCATGTTGATCGTCTGCAAAAAGGACTTTGCACCTTGGGACAGGGCTTTGTGTTCAATGATCTACTGACCAATTATGAACGTGTTGCGGATCATTGTTCCAATATCGCAGTCGCACTGATTGAGTTGGAATCGGATTCGTTTGATACGCATGAATACCTGAATAGCCTGAAGGAACTCAAATCCGATATGTACGAGCGTTATTATGAAGAATATCGCCGTGTTTATCAATTATAAATACAAACGGCAGGGGTGTCCCTGCCGTTTTTTCAAGGAGGACAGACCGATATGCTGACCGGACGTTTTGCGCCCAGCCCCAGCGGCAGGATGCACCTCGGAAACGTGTTTTCCGCGCTTCTGGCGTGGCTCTCCGTGCGAAGCCGGAACGGACGAATGCTGCTGCGGATTGAAGATCTGGACCCAGACCGGTGCAGGCTGGAGTACATTGAAACACTTAAGCGTGATCTGGACTGGCTCGGCCTGGACTGGGACGCGGAACAGACGCCGCAGTCCAAACGTGCTGATGCCTATCATGCAGAATTTGAACGGCTGCGCGCGTTTGGACTGGTCTATCCGTGCTATTGCTCCCGCGCCGAACTGCACGCAGCCTCCGCACCGCACGCATCGGACGGCAATGTGATCTACGCCGGAACCTGCCGGACATTGACAGATGCAGAGCGCGCGGCGAAAACAAGAAAACCTGCATGGCGCGTGATCGTTCCGAATACGGTCATAACAGTGCAGGATGGTCTGCAAGGTGAATATACCGAGAATCTTGTGCAGGACTGCGGCGACTTTATCATCCGCCGTTCAGACGGCGTATACGCCTATCAGCTGGCAGTTGTGACCGACGATGCGGCGGGCGGCGTCACTGAGATTGTCCGAGGACGCGATCTGCTGAGTTCTGTGCCGCGCCAGATGTGGCTGCAAAAGACGCTCGGGTTCCCAACGCCTGCGTATTATCATGTCCCGCTTCTGCTTGCGCCGGACGGGAGGCGGCTGAGCAAGCGGGAAAAATCGCTGGATCTCGGTGCACTGCAAATAACGCATACGCCGGAGCAGCTGATTGGAACGCTTGCATTTCTTGCTGGGCTTCAGCCGGAGCCTGCGCCTGCTGCACCCTCCGCACTGGTATCAGGATTTTTATGGAAAAACGTTCGTTCCGACAATGTTGTAATTCATTCCGAATTCAGATGCAATATATCATAAATGATATAAGTTAATTCAGAACATGGCATGTATCGGTATTTTTTTATCGATTTTCTTGTTTACAACAGAATGGAAGATGTGTTATACTAATAACGTTGGATTATCAGAACGAACAAGAAATTACTGATGATTTGAAGGGATGAACAAGTTATGTACAAAATCGTGCGCAAGAAGGAACTGAACGCTGCCGTAACGTATATGGAGATTGAAGCTCCGTTCGTTGCCCGCAAGGCAAAGGCCGGTCAGTTTATCATTTTCCGTGTAGACGAGAAATCGGAGCGCGTGCCGCTGACGATTGCGGGTTATGACCGCGAGAAGGGGACGGTTGCGATCATTTTCCAGAAGGTTGGCCTGTCCACCGAAATGCTTGGCAGTCTGAACGAGGGCGATTATATTCAGGACTTTGTCGGCCCACTCGGTAAGCCGACGGACGTTGAAGGCAAAAAGCGCGTGTGCGTAGTTGGCGGCGGCGTCGGTTGTGCAATCGCATATCCGTCCGCAAAGGCGTTTAAAGAAGCAGGTGTCGAGACGGATGTGATCGTTGGCTTCCGTAACAAGGACATCGTCATTCTCGAAGACGAGTTCAAGCAGGCCTGTGACCATTTGTATCTCATGACCGACGACGGCTCCTATGGCGAGCACGGTTTCGTGACCGTCAAGCTGCAGCAGTTGCTCGAGTCTGGCATTCACTATGACGAAGTTCTCGCCATCGGCCCGATCCCGATGATGAAGTTTGTCTCCAAGACGACCGAGCCGTTCGGCGTCAAAACGGTTGTCTCGCTGAACCCGATCATGGTTGACGGCACCGGCATGTGCGGCGGCTGTCGCGTCACGGTTGGCGGCGAGGTGAAGTTTGCTTGTGTCGATGGCCCGGACTTTGACGGACATAAGGTCGATTATGACGAACTCATGAGCCGCAACAGTGTCTACCGCGAAAGAGAAGCAGAAGAGCGCAAGACTCATATCTGCCGCATCCAGAAGATGGGCGAAGAACTCATCAAGTAAGGGGAGGGAATCATCATGGCTAATATGCAGGCTACCAAGACTCCGATGCCGGAGCAGGATCCGAACGTCCGCAACAAAAATTTCAAGGAAGTCACGCTGGGCTATACCGCTGAAATGGCCATTAACGAGGCCAAGCGCTGCCTACAGTGCAAAAAACCGCACTGTGTTGAGGGCTGCCCGGTTAATATTCATATCCCGGAGTTTATCCATGAAGTTGCTGAGGGCAACTTTGAAAAGGCTTATGAGATCATCACCGATACCAATGCGCTGCCCGCCCTTTCCGGCCGTGTCTGTCCGCAGGAGACGCAGTGCGAATCCAAGTGCGTCCGCGGCAACAAGGGCGAGCCGGTGGCAATCGGCCGTCTAGAGCGCTTTGTCGCCGACTGGTACCGCGAGAATATCAACGCCATGCCGAAAAAAGCCGAGTCCAATGGCATCAAGGTCGCTGTCGTCGGCTCCGGCCCGTCCGGCCTGACCTGCGCGTCGCTGCTTGCCAAGAAGGGCTATGCGGTGTCCCTGTTTGAAGCGCTGCACACTGCCGGTGGCGTTCTGGTCTACGGTATTCCGGAGTTCCGTCTGCCGAAGGCTATCGTTGCCAATGAGGTTGAAAAACTGAAGGCGCAGGGCGTTGAAGTCATGACTGATATGGTCATCGGCAAGGTTCTGTCCATCGACGAGTTGTTTGAGATGGGCTTCAAGGCTGTGTTTATCGGCTCCGGCGCAGGTCTTCCGATGTTCATGCACATCCCCGGCGAGAACCTCTGCGGCGTTTACTCCGCCAACGAGTTCCTGACCCGTATCAACCTGATGAAGGCTTATAAGGACGGCTCCGACACGCCCATCATGCCGCTTCAGGGCAAGAAAGTCGCCGTCGTCGGCGGCGGCAACGTCGCCATGGACGCCGCGCGCTGCTCCAAGCGCCTGGGCGCGGACGTGTACGTCGTCTACCGCCGCGGCATGGAAGAGCTCCCCGCCCGTCACGAGGAGGTCGAGCATGCCATCGAAGAGGGCATCGTCTTCAAGACGCTCAATAACCCCGTCAAGATCAACGGCGATGAGAAGGGCTATGTCTCCTCCATGACCTGCGTGGAGATGGAGCTGGGCGAGCCGGACGCCTCCGGCCGCCGCCGCCCGATCGAGAAGGTCGGCAGCGAGTTCGATCTGCCGGTCGACTGCGTCATCATGTCCCTTGGCACCACGCCGAACCCGCTCATCAAGAACACCACTCCGGGCCTTGAGGTCAACCGCAAGGGCGGCATCGTCGTGAACGAGGCCGGTCTCACCTCTCATCAGAACGTCTACGCCGGCGGCGACGCCGTCACGGGCGCTGCCACCGTCATCCTCGCCATGGGCGCCGGCAAGCTCGGCGCGAAGAGCATCGACGAGGCACTGAGCAAATAATTTTCGTCAGCGAAAGCGCGCAGAAGCGTACTTCTGCGCGTTTTCTCAATACCATTTCTCACGAAGGGAGAACTATTATGAATCTTTGGCATGATATTGCACCGGCGCGCGTGCGCCCTGAGGACTTTTTCGCGGTCATCGAGATCGAGAAGGGCTCGAAAAACAAGTACGAGATGGATAAAGAGACCGGCGCGCTGCGTCTCGACCGAATTCTCTACACCTCGACTCACTATCCCGCCAACTACGGCTTCATCCCCCGCACCTGGGCGGACGACGGCGACCCGCTGGACGTTCTGGTGCTCTGCTCTGAATGCATCCGCCCGCTGAGCCTCGTGGAGTGCTACCCCATCGGCGTTATTTCGATGGAGGACAGCGGCAGTCTCGATGAAAAGATCATTGCCATTCCCTTCCAGGATCCGACCTACAACACCTATCAGGACATCTCGGAGCTGCCGAACCATGTGGCAAGCGAAATCCGCCACTTCTTCCGCGTCTACAAGAGCCTGGAGGGCAAGGAGACCGTCGTCAGCGACGTCCTCGGCCGCGAGGAAGCCATCAAGATCATCATCAAGTGCCAGAACGCTTATATTGAAAAATATTGCCGTTAAAGCAAGAAAGGGAGCACCGGATTGTTGATCCGGTGCTCCCTTTCTTGCTGTTTTTCCGTAGCTTATATCGCGTTGGACCGTGCAAGGTCCCCTTTCCGCAGCAGACATTTTCGTGCTCTCCCGCGACTTGCCCCATAACGGTAAAAGCAGGCACCCGATTTCGGGTGCCTGCTTTTGTGTTGAGTATTTGATTTTACTTGCCCTGATAGGCTCTGTAGAGGAACGTCACGATCTCTGCACGGGTGCAGTCCGCATTCGGGCTGAACGTCGTGGCAGAAGTACCGTTCGTCACGTTGTTCGCTACCGCCCAGTTGACGGCGTCAGCGTAGAACGCGTTCGCGGGAACATCCGTGAAGCTCGTGCTGCTCTCGACCTTCTTGCCGAGGGCGCGGTACAGGAACGTTACGCTCTGGCTGCGGGTGCAAGTCGCGTTCGGCGCAAACTGCGTCGCGCTCACGCCGTCGGTGATCTCCTTGCCGACCGCCCAATCGACCGCGTCGTAGTAGTAGGCGCTCTTGGGCACGTCGGTGAACGGCAGGCCGTCATCCGGCTCCGGC
>ENA-ORSC01000853-ORSC01000853.1-human-gut-metagenome-genome-assembly--contig:-NODE-853-length-22842-cov-4.035064_pt1 | contig 22842 bp, 17 predicted proteins | sample MGYA00242178_ERZ509140 | MGnify/ENA primary metagenome ERZ509140 (study PRJEB26280, sample SAMEA2338681) | human gut metagenome | biome: human gut; feature: human-associated habitat; material: faeces... | reverse complement strand
TTACTTACCTGCGGGAGCAATCACTGGATTTCGATTGGAATAAGCGATTGCATTCTCTACTCCTTCAATCAGCTGAGGAGAACAGTAAAATTGGTGATCTTCAGGAAAAAATGAATCAGATAACAGAAATCTCGCACAGTAGTATTGAGGCTCTTAACACTGCGCGTACAAGAGCGCAAAAAGCCTTGCAAAATCAGCAAAAAATATTTTCTGAGATTGCCGCCCTCGTAGAGAAGCCTGAACCACGAATTGAAGATCTAAAACAGGCGAGGGAAATTTGCGTCTTTGAGCAGGAACAAAAACAAACACAAATCAGCAAGCTAGGCAATGTAATCTATTCGGAAGGAGTCAGTGAAAGCATTCGGAAGTATAACGAATATAAGACCAAAATTGAATCCCTTGAGCACAAAATCGTCACACGGAAGCAGGCCCTGCAAAAGGCTCAGGAAGCGCTGGAAGCGGAAAAGAAGACTCTCTTGGCTGAACTACAAAAATATTTCCAGCAGCCTCTTTTTAATGAGATTTATCAGAAAATTGATCCGCATCCATACATGAAAAAAGTCAGTTATGAGATTATGTATAACGATGAAAAGAACGAACCAGAGCTGTATATTAAAACACTGGCAGATAAGCGCGAGCCCTATCATCCGGAATTATTCTTCAGCACGGCACAGTTGAATACTGTTGCATTAAGCTCGTTCCTGAGTCGTGCACTTTCGCTGACCGAAATTCCTATCGGTACCATTGTGATAGATGATCCCGTCGGGCATTTCGATGATATGAATATTCTTGGTTTTGCCGATTTGATGCGAAGCATCATTGAAAAAAGTCAGAAACAAATTGTAATCACGACCCATGACGAAACAGTATATCAGATTTTCCGTCGAAAACTTCCGCCAGAGATATATAGTTCGCGATTTATAGATATGACAGCAGAATAAGATTGAACCGCTCTGCTTTGACAGGAATGAAGCCATCAGTCCTTAAGTTTCCCGCTAATCATGCAAGCATGAACGAAAAGCATTAGCCAGACTGAAAAATCGTAAACTGAAGCAGTCCTGTTTTTAATGCGCTCCCAAAGTAAAAGCAAGGCATGTCCACCCAAGCGCACCCAGCCAAAGACTACAGACAATAACGGTATGCACCAAGGAGTTCCCAAGCGGGAACTCCTTGGTTTTCTTTTTGTTTAAACGCACAGTCTTTTTGATTCCAAAGAACAGCATACAATTGCCTTCTGTTATGGTTTCTGTTCCTCGTCATCTGCAAATATAGCTTCCAGAAAAGTACGGTAGTCATTATACTTCTGAATGGTTTCCAAAATCGTACCGAACTGCGCATTATCCGGCATCTGTGCCAGCTGATAGTCGAACACCGTGCAGAAACGAGTAGTCACATCTTCCCATGCTACATACTTGTACCGAAAATTTCCGGGTAAGCATTGCTGTTACATATTGTTAATGAACAGAAGATAGGTTGAATCATCCTTGTGACTAAAATTCCCAATTCATTTTTGTGCAAGCTGGAGATTTTTCTTTATATGCAAGCATTCATTGACTTGCAACGCAAAATGCGTTACAATGTTTTCGAGGTGATAACCATGGAGAAAACAATGACACTCAATCTTCGTGTCAACCCTACTGTCAAGCAGCAAGCCGAAGATGTACTAAAGCAGCTCGGTATCCCGATGGCAACAGCTATTGATATGTACTTGCGCCAGATTACCATGACAGGAGGTATTCCTTTTCCGCTGTCCCTGCCTAAAGTTCCTGCGGCTTTGAATGCTGACACTATGACTGATGACCAACTTCATGCAGCCTTGCAGGTAGGCATCAATGAGATTCAGAACGATGATACCGTAGATGCTGTAAGTGCATTCGCACAGTTTAGGGAACAGCACAGATGAAGCAGTATGATGTGAAAATTTCCCATGTAGCCCTCAGGGATATGGAGCAGATTTACAGCTACATTGCTGACTGTCTAATGGAACCTGACACGGCCATGGGGCAGTACAACCGCATTGCGGAAGCCATCCAGTCACTGAACATTCTCCCAGAACGTTGTGCTTTGGTAGAAAGCGAGCCAGAGCGTACCCAAGGATTGCGGCAAATGTTGGTGGACAACTACTCGGTGTTCTACATCGTGGGTGAGGATACCGTGTCGGTCGCTCGTGTGCTGTACAGTGCATCCGACCTTGTACGCCGCCTGCGGAGAATGAAGTAAAGAGGGGCTCATGACCGACTGTAATCTCTAGATAGCTATTCATCGAATAACTAGCGCGAAAAATCTAGCGAAGTCAGCTTCGTGAATGTACGACCTATTCCGAGAAAAACAACATTACGGTAGATAAGTACTACATTGACCGTGCTATCTCGCTGAGATGGGTCGCGGACGAGAAGCTGTTTGATATCATTCTTATCTGAAAGATTGATTGTTTTGCCAGAAATCGTGATGACTGTGTCCGATATAAGGCTTTCCTAAAGAAAAATAGCATCCGCGAGGGGAAATGGTTCGAATTTTGATTGCGTATCTACAGATAGGATTCGCAACTTACTCACTGTTTTTATGTAATATAACATAAAATAGCTACCATGTCTTATTGTGTGAAGGAGTCATCTTACTGATGGAAGTAAAAAATTTAATTGAGTATATGGAAATAGTGTGTGGGAAGATAATGTCGTATCCATTGGAATCGAACCACACTGATATTAAATACTTATCACAGATGAATTCTATCGGAAAAGAATTCATTTTGCGGACTTCCTCTCAAAGCGGCATTAAAACAGACAAGAAAATCCCAGAAGAATTGTGTGAATATATAGATCAGTACTATAATTCTATTTACTCTTATTACATTAAAAGCAAACGACCAGAATCTTCAGCAGAAAAAGACACCCATTCTGTTAAGTTCTTTTTCCGTGGGGTAAATGACGTGATATATCCACTTGCGCCAGGAATATATCGCAAAAATGAAAAACATGATGAATACTTCTATTTCAATGAAATTGGCGTTCGTTGCCCAGAAGCTTTTCGTTCACTTACAAATCTGGAAAAATTGGCCTACATGCAGCATTATGGCTGTCCAACGCGCTTGTTGGATATCACCGCGAATCCCCTAGTTGCACTGTATTTCGCATGTGACGGAGAACAGGCTGCCTATCAAGATGGAGTCGTTTATATTTTTGGAATTGATTCCGAAAAGATAAGATATGCCTCCAGTGACAGAATCCAAATGCTATCAAAGTTTGCCGAGTTCAAAAGATGTGATCAGGAACAGCTACGGTATCTTTCGTATCGTAATCTACAATCGCGCAAATTTCCGCAGGATTCACATAGAAAATATCAAGACGTTGTTGTTGAGCAATATTACCACACTGTAAAACGTAGCAATGGTGCATTCGAAAGAGAACTTAACCCAATAGATTTATTAGCTCCACAGTTTGTTCAACCCGAAAAAAATAATCCACGAATTTTAAAACAGGATGGAGCCTTTATTATATCTGGACTTGATAAAAATGCCGATGAAAGTAATATGAAAATTAGGAAGTATTTAGTAAATGAAATCCATGTTCCAGCTCTGTGCAAAGCCCTGATAAAAGACCAGCTTGCTAATGTAGGCATCTCGCAAGCCACTTTATTTCCCGAGGTAGACAAAGTAGCCGACTATTTAAAACGTATCCTATAAAAAAATATAATATATAGTGCTATTTTTCCTCAAAAACCATATGCGATTTCGTGCTGCGCAATGCTAAAAATCCGCATTGTGTAGCACTTTTTTGTATAGAAAACAGAGAAGGCCACGCCGTTTTGCAGGGTTTAACGCAAATTTCCCTCATTTCAGAAATATTGCATTAAGTCCCACAAATGCGATGGCCTGCAACATTTTTACATATATAAAGGGCATTGCTACGCAATGCTTTCTGTCAGTATTCAATTATTGGTGTATAAGTTTCTGTTGCAAATCTGCAAACAGCTGCTTTTCCGTCAAAAACTCTGCCACCTCAAGCGGTGACTTGTCGTTCAGCTGTACCCTCGAATAGCTGTTAACATGGCTCCCCATCCGGTCAACGTAGCTCGGTGTCAGCCAGTTGAAGGAGGGGTTCTTTGGCAGAATCTGGTGGATAAACTCGTGGTTCTTCTCCATGCTGCCTTTCTGCCAGAAGTAGTAGGGGTCACAGTAAAATACATGCGTGCGCAGCTTCCCGTTTGGATCGTGCTCATCGCCGTAGGTGTTGCGGAACTCCGAGCCTCGGTCAGTGAGGATCACGCCGCACAGCCTGCGGAAGGGTGTCGTGCCCATTGCGGTACAAAGCCCATCCAACGCCTCAATTACGCAGTCCTGCGTATTGCGTTCAATCAGAATGGCAGTCATAAGGTTACACCTGATGAGAATCAATGTCAACAAGGCTTTCCCGCCCGGACGGCCATCTACCGTGTTCATCTTGCAGACAGGTACATCGGGATTCTTCTCCATATAGGCTTTGAAATCCTTGTAGGTACGACCCATGGCGAATTCAGCATCGCTTGCGGTGCGGGCCTTGTGCTTGTAGCGGGCCTTAAAGCGCACCCTGCACAGAATATCCAGATTACGGGCAGTCAGCAGGCATTTGTCAACGTAGTTGTACAGTGTTCTCTCGCAACACGGAAGTTTGTCCTTGCTGGTAGTAGACACAACATGGGCAGACTGGCTGTTCAGCCGCTGCGGAGAAACAAGGTTATTCAGATATTGCAGTTCCTCCGGCTGCATGGATACGCCTTTGCGGGGCTCACTCAGCAAGTCGTCTGCCACGACCTGCGCGCGCTTGGCATCGTAGCGGAACTTGACATCCCGGCAGGTCTTAGCCTCCCACTGTGGGCAGCCGTTGCAGCAGTGCGGGGCCTTGGTAAGGCGCGTGCAGTAACGCGGCTGGTAGTCCGGACAGCGGGTCGAGTGGCAGACCTCGGCACAGTTAGCACAGCTTGTGCGGCTGCAATCGTTGCTGCACAGGCTTACCATTGCGCAGAGGTTTACGCGGGCACAGAGCACGGTGTGACTGGCGCTGGCCTTGACTTGGTAGCGGTTGCGGATGATTTCGCGGGAGATGGTGGAATCGCTCTTGCGCAAGCGCTGGGCAATCTTGTGGAGAGATGTGCTATTTTCCAGTTCCTGCTGGATGATAAGACGGTCTTCATAGGTTAAATGCTTGTGTTTCATAATGGCTACCTCTGTATAAGAGCAGCCGCATTGTAGGAAACAATGATACATTATTATAAAACACATTTGCTACTGGTTGCAAAAGTAAATGCGAGGGTTTGCATTAAGTTTTGCAAAATTGCGTTTACTTTTGCAAATGACGACAGGCTTTTTATCGTGCGGGGGAGAGTGTATTTCCCCGCACACTATTTCGCTAAATCAGGGTTTAGCGAAATATAGAGAAGAACAACCGGACATGGAAAATAACGAGCCACCGTGCATTCAAATGGTCGTTTCGTGATGCAAGGGCTGTTTTGCATAGGTTATTGCAAATATATGACTCGTTTGGCTATCGCGCATTAAGTCTTGTAAACATCAAACTGCCAGCGCATAGAGTTTACTGTAAAACCATAAAGAAACTCTATGCTTTTGGAAGGTTATAGTTTTGGTAGTAAAACTATACTCCTATGAGTCAATGCCTTTGAAAACATAGATGATTACTTACTCAATAATACCATACTTGGCATTGTAGGAGTGCTAGGCTTTTAAGAGTACATGTGGTCACTGAATGCTGTGCCACTATGACAATGAACTGCATCACTGAAACGAAGGTTCCATCATATCAGGAAGTGACAGGTCCAGCTCCAAGCTACGCTTCTCGCAAGAACTGAGGGATTCCTAGCAAACATACCCCACCGTAACCAGCGCTCCATTGCAGCGAGCAACCACCAAAGTGGTACTGATTCGGGAGCCGCCGCCGTCCTTCCTGCCACCATTTTATTTAGAGTAATATGAGAATCCAGCACCATCAATTCCTTAAAGATGCTATTTTAGCACTACGAAATCGGGCGAAAGTGAGAAAATAGCATCATCAAGGGTTCTGGACCATAGATTGACCATTATCCAGCAAATACGGTGGAATAACTCAGCGAAGCAGATAACCGTGTGGCAATAGTGCAACAAATAGCTTGACATTGATGCGGTATGCTGGTATAATTGACTTAGATAGCAGGGATGACCCCTGCTCATCTTTATAGCCTAAATAAGTAACGCTATGACAACGCAGAAACAAGGAGGAAAACAGAGATGAAAAATCAGATGAAAGCTGTTATCTGTGTGCTGTGCGCCGCAGTCAGCGGGGCGATTGTGATTGCTGCCGGTGCTTACGCGAATGCCAAGAAGACAAACGATGAGGTTCATATGGACAGCAAGGTTGAGGTTGTTCCAACTGCTGAAACCGCCAGTGCGGAGACTGCTGAGGTCGCCTATAAGTCCGGCAATGCAGATTTCACGATGAGCGACGGCAAGTTTAAAGGCGCTGCCGGTACTTATGTTCTTGGAACCGATACAGCAGAGGCCCGTGACATCATCGCGACCAATATCGTATCTGACTTCGACATCAAGGAGTACAACGAAAACGCCGGATACATCATCTACTCCACCGACATGGCTGATTATCGCATCGCCAATATTTCAAGCAATGATGTCCCGCTGGATGCAGTGATTGAACTTACAAACAGCGAAGGCAAACCGTTGATTTCCGGTCAGAAACAGGTTTCCAAGAGTTCTGCGGTCTCTGTCGTGGCTACAAATTTCGATGCTGAGAATACCGAAGCTGTAAAGGAAGAAGCTCATCGCCTCTGCAATGATGCAGTGCTCTATGATGGAACGGTCAATTTAGAGGTTCTTGGCCACGCAGTCAACGCCGAGCAAGCAGTGAATATCGTGGCTACGAACGATGTAATTTCCTTCGGCCAGAACGACAGCACGGTTTACCTCACCCCCTATTCCAGCTCTCTGACCGGTGCGGGCTTTGCCGATGAAGTTGAGATTGCAGATGGATTCGCGGTGAAAGCCGGTGACTATCATGACAGCGAGAGCAACCTGAAACCCTATATCTACAACGATGATAACGGAACGGTCAAATTCGTGGCAGCAAGCGAAGATATCCTGAAAGCAGCTTTCGATACTGTAGAACCCGTTATCAAGTCTTAACCGGAGGCTCTTGCATGAAAAAGAAAATTGACAACTGGGTCTCAAACATCATCCTGATTCTCTCGCTGGTCTTCATCGCAATTGTCGGAGTGAGCATCGTACAGGCAAAACGAACCGGCGAACAGGTCTTCATCTTAGGCTATCGACCCATCTATGTGATGACGGGCAGTATGGAACCGTATATGATGACCGACAGCATCTGTATGTCGAAGAAAGTGGATTCGCTTGACGAACTCAAAGTTGGTGATGTAGTTACCTTCTCGGTATACAGTGAAGCGGCAAATCGGAATCTGATGATTACGCACCGCATCATCGATATTGCTGATGATGGTACAATACAGACCAAGGGCGATAACAATGATGCTCCAGATAATTTTCAAATTCACATCAATGATATCTACTCGAAGGTGATAGGCGTATGGAACGGATTTGCTTCCATCGTACACTTCTTCGACTCACCAAAGGGCATCCCCACAGCAATCGGATTTATGGCAGTGATTGTGCTTGGAACGATTGCAGTGAAATGCCTGAAACCAGATAAAGGCAAAGATACAAAAGAATCTGAGCCTAACACCTAAACAGCTCGCAGGAGCTGCGAAACACAAACCACCAATTCAGGGTGGACCCAAAGCCCGAAATAATCGGGTGAAAACAGTGTGACGCAGTTTATCCTACGGGCTGTATTTATTTTTGTCAAAACGGCCCTTGTGTTAAAGCATGAGGGCCGTTTTTATTTTGCAAAATTCTGTAGTAAAGGAGAAATGATTTTATGGCAAAATCCGTAAAGAAATTCATCTTGCCGGTTCTTGCGTTGCTTATTGCAATGAGCTGTGCGATGGTTGGCAGTCTGGCGTATTTCACCGATTCGGCTTCTATCCACGCTGGAGTCAAGACTAACAAGCTCACGGGCAGTGTTACTGAGACCACGATGGTAGGAACGCCTGACTCGGATGAGACATGGCTGGAATCCAGCACGGCCGTAAAGGACGGCGGCAAAGTGCTCTTCTCGGCACTGACCACCGACTATAAAGACGGTCTGGCAACGAAGGATTCCATCAAAACCTTCAATGTGAGCCGTGGCAATGCACTGAGCGTTACCGGGGACTCCGCACTGAAAACCAATCAGACCTTCAAGGTCAAGTTCACCAACAGCAATGCAGCCGATGAAATCTTCTATCCGGAGATTTATTTGACTGCTCTTGATGGTAAATCGCTTGCTCAGTACGAAAAGGTGCTGGGCGTTGCAGATGCTTCTGCAAAAGCAACTCTCGATAAGACCGTTAAGTACCAGAATGTAGTCAACGGTACTTCCGAGGACCTGCTGACCGCAAACATCTATACTATCCCCTCTCTGGTCAACAAAGCAAAAGTGAACGCCGATGGCAGCTTGTCCTTGTATCTGGATGGCGTTACGGTCAAGGCCGGCGAAACAGTTGAGTGCAGCTACTCTTTGACCGAGAACCTCAATGGGCATCTGGACTACACCGTGCCGCAGGTCTATGTGACCACCAATGCCACGATTCGTTATCCCAGTGTAGTAAATAGCCTGTGGTATGGAACGGCAACGGCTCCGAGCACGACCAGCGGTGTGATTTACTCCCTTGCTCCCGACTATCAGACTCGTGTACTGTGGCGCGATGTGACTGGCAAGTACATGGTGCGCGGCGGTCATGATGCTATTACAGTGAGCGACAAGGATTCCGCTGCAACGACCGAAGCGCTGGATTATACGGTTGCAACCTACCAGTATACAGGTGCAGACCAGACTCCTGCCGCTTATCTGTTTGGCTCCAAAGTTAATACCAAGCTGTACAAGGCAGTGGATGGTAAGTGGACTGCGGTTAATGCAGCAGTAGAGCGCGGCAGCTACAAAGCAGTCGTTGATACCTCTGATGTCGAGGGCTTCGCAATTTCTCACACTGAGTTCTACTTCAACATCACCAAGGCAATGTCCAATGTTGACTTCGACAATAAACCGGGTTCTGACGGCCAGCCGGACCCGGACAACAAACTCGTCTGGAATATCAACGATGCCACGAAAGTGTATGATGGAAAACAGGTCAGCATTCAGGCAACCGACAAACAAGGCAATGTGCTGACCGACTTCACCTACACGAACAAAGAGACCGGCGAAACCAGCACGGTTGCTCCCAAAAATGTTGGCGTTTATATTGTGCGTGTAAACGCGGACGAAAACCACGAATATCCCAATACCGCGACCATCACGATTACAAAGGCAACGCTTCAGGTCGTTCCGACCATCACCAAGAGTTCGCTGCTTCCTTCTGAAAAACCCGGATTCGGTTATACCGTTTCCGGCTTTGCCGAGGGCGACAATGAGCTGGATATTAGCGGCAAAGATGTGCAATACATCGTTGATGGCAAAGAAGTCCCCTCTATCGGCCAGACTTATACGATTGGCAGTCACGACCTTACGCTGACCGGCCTGACGGCGAAAAACTATGACTTCAACTATGCTGTGACGGTATTTGCGGTCGGAAAAGGGACAACTACAGTTGATTTTGGAAATAAGCCCGGTACAGACGGTAAGGAAGACCCGGACAACAAGTTGGATTGGGTCAGCGCGGATTCTGCTACCAAAGTCTATGATGCAAAGCCCTTGAGTGTCATCGCTAAAGACTCCAACGGGAATACCGTCGAGGTCGAGTATTACTCCGCTGACGGGAAAACCAAGTTGGACAGCGCGCCCAAGGATGCAGGCTCCTATATCGCAAAGGCCGTGGAGAGTGAGGACTACACCTACAGCAATACGGCAACTATCGTTATCACCCCGGCTCCGCTGACCGTGACTGCGAAAACAGATAAAACGCTCTACCTGCCTTCTGAAATCCCTGCTTGCAGCTACACCGTGACAGGATTCGTTACAGGTGAGGACGAAAGCGACATCAATACGGATGGTCTGATGTACCGTGCGGACCTCGTCAACCAGTTCAAGAAGAACTATATGACCTTCTCTATCGGAAAGCACACGCTGGATGTTGAAGGTCTTGTATCCAAGTCCGGTGACTACAGTTTCACCTATAAACAGACCACCTTTGAGGTTGCAAAGAAAGATTCTGACGCGAAGTATGATAACAAGCCCGGAACGGTCGGAACGCCGCTTACATGGAATCTGAACGGTGCAACAAAGGTCTATGATGGTAAGGAAGTCGCGATTATTGCTACCCTGCCGGATGGTACGGTTTGCCCCTCTATCACCTATATCAAGAGTGATGGTACGACAATGAGTTCTGCGCCGAAGGATGTTGGTACTTACACGGCAATTCCCAGCAGCGGCGACTACAATATTACGAATCCGGCAACCATCATCATCACACCGGCTCCGCTGACCGCAACGGCTAAGACGGATGCGAACGCTTATGTGCCGTCTAGCAAGCCAACTTTAGGCTATGTCCTGAGAGGTTTTGTAAATGGCGAAACTGATACAGTGGTTGATGGTACAGGCGTTAAGTATGCTGTTGATGGTAAAGATGCAGAAGCGAGCGGAGTAAGCTACGAAATCGGAACACATACGGTTAGCGTTAGTGGTCTGGCAGCAAGCAATTACACAATCAGATATGTGGACACGACTTTTAGCGTAGCTAAAAAGTCGGTCGATGTAAGCTTCGATAATAAGCGGGGAAGCGACGATGATTCGCTGACTTGGACAATGAACAACGCCCGCAAAGTATACGACGGCAAACCCGTATATGTGGTTGCAAAGACCGATGCTGGAAAAGAAATTGCGGTTAAGTACTTTGAAAGCGACGGCATCACCAAACTGACATCTGAACCCGTTAAAGCAGGAACATATATTGCCAAGCCCGTGGATGACGCGGACAACGAATATGTGGGTACGGCTACAATTGTTATCGAGAAAGCTCCGCTCGAAATTACTCTCAAAACGGTAAAAGACAGCTATGAAGCAACCGAAGCGCCTGAATTCACATATTCTGCTTCCGGCTTCGTAAATGGAGAAACTGAAGATGTGCTGACAGGGACTATTCAGTATGAGGTATACAACGGTTCTGGTTCAACAGTATCCCCTGATGAAAACGGCCAATATGCTGTTGGTACTTATTTTATCAGAGCGAACGGTCTTACTGCTGAAAACTACACAATCCAGTATAAGATTGGGCAGCTTGTTGTAGAAAAACCCTTGGCAACAGGCGCTAAGTTTGGCGTTACACAGTATCAGATGCGGGTGAATGACGACCTGAATACCGACACGGCGCAGGTATTTAATTGCACACCGTTCTATCAGTATGTTGCACAGCCTACAGTGGAATTCCAGAACGATACATCTAAAGCTGTTGTATTTATTCCGACAATTACGCTGTCCTACGCGGATGGCAGCCCCGTTGGAGTGGATGAATACTACTACTGTGATGGTATGTCCTATGCAAATGGAGAATATACCAATGCAGAGAAAGTTACAGTGCAGTATTATACAAATCGCTTCTCATCGAAAGAGTATAGCTTCGTTGATACTCCGGTGCTCCAGAGTAAAATGAAGTCTGCTGCAATTGATAATGGTGATGGTACGGTATCCTTTACCGCTGGCGAATATACCGTTGCCAATAATCGCTCCACATCTGTAAGACTTGGTTCGCTTATCAAAGACGCTTACAGCTTTACAGATGAGGAGAAAACTCTTGTCATCAGTGTGAAATGCACGGCGCGCTTTGAAGACGACACAATCACAGCGCCTATCGAGATTTCCGACTCTGCAAATAACAGAGCTCAAACAACCGAAGCCAAAATTGGAACGAAAATCAATTTTGGCGTGGCATGGAGAAAATCCACAGCCCGTTCTGATTGGCGTTTGCTCTGGGACCAAGACGCGTCAGCAGTCACCTTCCCTGCTAATAGTGATGGCTCGCCTGTAACAGGACCGATTATCTACTACACGGACGATGACTCTACTGTATACACCTACGATGGCAAGAACTTCGGCGATTTGATGGCAAAGACTTACTATAAGCAGATTGGTGATTCTTGGCAGCAAATCAATGCTGATGAAGTCACCAACGCAGGAGTCTACAAAATCGTTGCATCTTTTGCAGATGACTACGCCAAGTTCAACGACATGTTCAACCTGACACCCCTGACACACAACGAAGTACAGTTTACTGTAATTGAATAACCCATCCGCCCCGCTGCCGAGAAATCGGTGGTGGGGCTTTGTGTTGCATAAGCGCGTATTGTGTTGACAGTTGACGAAGTGAGTAAAATGGCGTAAAACTAGACAGAAGTGGGAAGCCGTCACAGCTTCGCCATATCTGTTTACAGTAAGCGCTCTACTGCCGCATGGTGGTGGGGCGCTTATGTTTTATCCGCTACGGAGTACTATAGTGCGGACTTCTTATGAATAATGCGAGCACTTACAGCAAAACGGCGATACAACGAATAATAAATTTAATTAAAAATGATTGACTTATCCGTAAAAATGTGATATTATTCAGATAACGAAGTTTCAATGCTGTAACAACGAATGAAAGAGGTAATACAAATGATTATGCGGTTGGTCGAGTGGAATGAGGATAGCAACAGACTGGCTGTTCTCTTCTCGGACGGTTCCATGCAGGAGTTCAAGTTAGAGGGCGACTCTTTCATGGATAAGGCGATGACGGACTTCCTGACCCGTTTCCGCACTCCGCAGGAGCTGACCGCTACCGGAGATGCAAAATGGTCGGACAACCCCGCTGCGGATGACATGTCTGCTTGGGGCAAAGATGAAGTCAAGACTGCAGCATATGTGGTGCAGAACAATATCTATCACAATCAGAATGACTTTATGATGATTGTGAATGACCCCACGCCGATTGTCTACTGGATGCAGCATACGACTATTTCTATCGCGGACCTTTCTGACAGCATTCAGGATGGTGAAATCGACAAGAGCGATTATCGCTCCCTGATTGATTACTGCAAGGACCTCGAAGAAGAGGCCAAGGCAATGGGAGAGACCTCCACTGTTACGCTGGCAGCCATCAGAACGAAAATTGCAAGACACCAATTGCCGGGGGCCGTGAAGATTGGCCCGCAGTGGTTCGTGCCAAAGGGAACTCCGTGGCCGTCTGACCGCCGCTTCAAAAAGTAATTGCATCAATACTAACCAATAGCAATGCCATATGGCACACAACCAATAACAGGCGTTACTGCCGCAGGAGTTTAATTACCATGAAGATGCGTTTAGTGCGTATTTCAATACCAAGAGAGCGTCCTGTTTACGCGCTCCTATACCAAGACGGAACAATGTTGAAGGATATGAACCTCAACAGCATCAAATTTTCGTGGCAGCGGGCTAATCGTGACAGAGATGTATGGGCCGTTGTTGATTTTCTCTCCAATACTGACCATCCGGAGAAGTTGTCTGCCAATAAATACAGCAATGTAACCAATCCGGTTCCAGTACCTTCAACAGAAGATTTGCAGACGCGCAAACCCCTGAGTTCTATCTGCCGCTGGGATATTACGCCGGACGGCGATAAGCTCGATGATATGTCATGTTGGGGTGGCAGCAGAGTAAGCAACCTTATTGTTTTGGATGATAATAACCGACTGATAGTAAATAGTGACGAAGCCTTTGTTCTTTGCCGCGATGCGAGAAAAGCAGCGGTCAATGAGGATTTTCAGCCGGAGCCCGACCAAGTCCACTCCCCTTCTTCCCTGAAAATGAGACTTGTCAGAACGCAAGACAACCTGCGCGATGGCGTTTATCTTCTTTATCCCGATGGCACAATGAATTCGAGCCTGAGTATCAGCGAGACAGACCCGGAGTCTTGCAAGAAGGTTTTCGATATTCTTGAGAAATATAAAACGGGTGAGTTGGGTACATCCGAAACCGGTGAGCGCTGGGACACGGATAGTGCAGATATGTCCAGTTGGGGTGGTGCTTATGCCGTCAACGCGTTTGTCATTACGGCGGATAATAAGCTGATTTTGACGGACCCGTCCTTACTGACGACTCTTTGCATGAGAAAAAAATCCGTTATCGAAAATGGTGAGACGCGTCCTGAGTATGTAACCCTCAAACAGTATTGCGATATATGCTTGCAACTTGGTCTCTATGATGATAGATTCACCAATTGTAAGAACCCGATTGATATGAGTGACCCGGAAGAGCTGAAAAAACGGCTTCGCACTGAATATATTCGTCTTCTGGAACTTGCAAAGCGGTGCGCTGACCGTGATGAAGGCAAGGATGATAAAAACACGGATAACTGGAAGGGCTTCCCGAAGGGTGCTGTAATGAGAGTCCCTCGTGTTTCGGGCGATGGCAATAAGACCTTCAATACCTATTACCTCAAAATCTATTATCCTGACGATGACAATATGGCATATGGCTATACTGCCAATGGCGGCACAGGAGCTGTTGCATGCTTGCCGCGATTCGCAGAAAGAATCGATAATCCCAATAGCTACAAACCTGTTCGCCTGACAGAGGAAATGCTCGATAAAATCAAGCAAGACGGCGTTTCAGTGGACAATGAGACGAGAGAATACAGTAAGATTGATAAGCAAACGCAGACCAATCGAAGCTTGAACGAAAAAGTCATAGGATATAAAGGTGAGGGAAAAACTCTCGCCGAGACAGTTGACATTCTCTGCCAAGAGAAAGATATTGACTGTCACGATGAAGCCAAGCGAATGAAGATTAACGAAATGGTTGAAAGGCGCTGGGGAAGTGGCGATGAGCGTAAGAGTACAATTCTCAACTTGGCGCTCGAAAATGACTCCAAGGCGGACATAAGCCGGGTAAGCGGATTCACTGAAAATTATGTGACGATGGTTTTGTCCGATATCCTCAACAACAGCAAGTACGGTGTCGTCCAAAACAGCAGAGGTCTTAGCACCAGCCAAGAGGTGTATGACGCTCTGAGCAAGAATCTCCTCGCAGAAATTCGCGAGTCCGAACGCGACCGCATCGTCAATAAGTATCTGGCGAAAGGAACCCGTGACCCGGAGATGATTGCCAGACTGACAAAAATCAATGTCGATACTGTTCGCCAGATTATTTCTGAGAATAGCTGATACACACGCACTGAGCCCTATCTCGTAACAGAGGTGGGGCTATTTCTTATAATATATACATAACAATATGTCAATATAAACAGAATGGCTTGACATCAATATGTCAATGAGCTATAATAAGAATACGAGGAGCCGCAGGGCTCTAATCTCTTTGACGCACACGAGTAACACTCTTTCAATAGCAATGTACACGATAAAACAAAGCGAGGGCTCTATGAAATACATGATTGAAAACGGAATTGAGGAAGTCACCAAGCAGTCTCAACAGCTTGCGGAGAAACCGAGAATGATGTTTCTCGGATACAACGCTGATACGAAAACAGTCTCTTGTACCTTTGACCAGAAAAGCGCAACGGATGAAACCGTGGCTTTTATCTGCCATCCGGTTGATGCCGATGCGCTTCAGGCAATTGTCAGTATCTGCTATGAAGCCGCAACTATCGAGCGCGAAATGAAGCCGACAACGACCGGCGCGGTGCTCGGTTCGGAAGAATTGAAGCAGATGTTTCGTGAAAACGGATTCACCGAGAAGAATTATTCCGACCTGATTATGGCGGTGTATCTCTGGAAAACCTACATGGCGCGGCATGTTGCTTCTGCCAATGGCAAGAACGCAACCCTCTTTATGGCCTTTGATGGAAACTGCTACACCAAAGACGATATCGAAAAGAACATCTGGTTCTATGACACAAGCATCCGCGAGGGAAACCCTTATATCGGAATCAATCTCCCCGCAGAGTTTGCACAGTGCTCGATTTACGAAATCGGTGCAGCGATGATGAAAGTGTTCAACGCGAAAAAAGACGCGTTGTATGTGATGAAAGACTACGCTCAGAGCTAAGGAGAGAGCCATGAAAAATAAAAGTCATCTGCCGGAAATCCTGCTCCATCTGTTGATAGTGCTGGTCTTGCCGCTCGCCGCTATCACAGCGGTATCCAAGGCTGTTGAAATTGCAGGTATCAAGCCGGACTGGTGCGATGCAGTGGTGCTGCTTTTGAAAACCTTAGTTATGGTGAATGTGGCGATTCATCCTTTGCCGAGTAAGTACAACACCGCGCCGGGAGAGCCCATTATCCTCTTTCCAGCCAATGCTCCGCTTGGCTACAAGAAGCCGTCAGAACATGATGCTGATGAATATGACGAGGGAGAGCCAATCCCGGAAACTGAGCAGAAAACTCCGAGCAACGAGTCAGAGGCGGAACATACTGATAACGATGCAGATGGGCAGTAGAAAGCCCATCTGATGCTGCAAAAGAAACCCAGTAGTGCAAATAACCCATGATTGGAGGAAGTATCATGGCAACTATTCGTGGAACTTACAAAAAGGACCTGAAAGTGAAGGATAACTGGCGGCTGTTTATTGCCATGATGCCCTTCGCAAAGAATGGTCAACTGGTCGAGACAAAGTGCGCGGGCGTGTTTACCCCGATGTATGAGGGTCAACCCTTTACTTTTATTGGTGAGCTTGAATCCTATAAAGGCAGCGAAACCTTTAAGGTGAAGAGCTACACCGCTGAGATGCCGAAAGGCTTGGAAGAGTCGATGGCATTTATTCGTAGCGTCAAGGGCATCGGCAAGAAGCGCGGTGAAGCCATCTGCGAGTATTGCGATGGTGACTTGACCCGCCTGTCGATGGACGATGTGGAGAAGCTCAAGCCCCTGTGTCACGGCTTGAAAGAGGAAAGCCTCAAAAAGCTGATTGACCGTCTGAATCAAGTAAAGCTGATTGGAGAACTTCAGAAAACTTACGGCACGGCAGTGACAGTTGAGGAGCTTTCCAAAATCGTGACAAAGTTCGAAAACAGCGTGGAGCGGGTGATGAAATACCATCCCTACTGGACTGCTCCGGTCGTTGGATTTAAAGTGGCGGACCGCATCGGAGAAATCGATAAGGTCAAGCCAAATGATATCGAGCGGTTATCCGCTGCTGTACGGCACAATCTGAACGAGCTCTGCCGCAAGTATGGGTCAGCGATGGCTGTATTGGATGAGTTAATCGCTAAGACGATGAGTATGCTTCAAGACACGAAACTTGGCGGCGTGGTGATAGCGGATATCCATAAAGCAATCAATGCGATGTGGACGAACCAAGAAGTTCGCTGCACTTGCAACAAGAAATACATCTACCCAAAGAAGAACCTTGATAATGAAAAGGCGCTTGCCGAGTTCGTGGTATACAACACGGGAAAGGTTTCTCAAGAAAAGCAGGATGCCTTCAAAAAGGCATTTGAAGAGTGGTGTGTGACGCATAGAGAGATGCAGCTCTCCGCAATGCAAACGGCGGCTGTCTGGATGGGCGGAACGAATGTGGTCAGTGTGTTGACTGGCGGACCCGGAACCGGTAAGACTACCAGTTTACAGGCTCTGATTGATTCCTACGCTGCTGCTTTTCCTGACGAGAAAATCACCCTGCTTGCTCCTACGGGATTGGCAGCGAAGCGAATGAGCGAGAAGACTGGTAGACCAGCCAAGACGATTCATAGCGCGTTTCGCCTTATTCCAACGGATGATGACGAGAAAGATGAGTTCGCTCCTGATTATAATGATGCTCTGGTGCAGCGCATTGATTCGGGACTCGTGGTGGTGGATGAGTGTTCAATGCTCGGAATCGGCATGGCCGCCTTCTTGATTGACCACTGTGATTTCTCTTCAGGGCGCTGTCAAATCGTTTTGGTCGGCGATGTTGACCAGTTGCCTTCGATTTCGGCGGGCAGTGTTCTTCTGCATCTGATTTCATCGGGCGCAGTGCCGGTGACTGTTCTGGATAGAAACTTCCGGCAGAGCAATCAGACCGGCATTCCCGAATTGGCTTCTGAAATCAATGAGGGAAAGTCGGTGCTCAGCTTCACCGGTGGCTGTTCATTTGACTCTGTTGATACCTCGAACAAAGAACTGGTCTGCAAGGAAATCACTGACCAGTATATCAAGGCTATCAAGGAGCACGGCATCAAGAATGTGCTCGTCTTGGTCCCCTACCGGAAAGAGTGCAACTCTTCCGGCCCTATCTGCACGGATAAGTTAAATCCCATCTTGCGTGATGCTGTAAACCCGGCAGCATCCAATAAGAAGGAAATGAAAATCGGTGAGCGGATTTTCCGAGAGGGAGACCGCATCATCAACCTCAAAAACGCAACAGACTGTGTGAACGGTGATATTGGTACAGTAGTAAAGGTCTCTGCTGACGGCGAGACAATGTCCATCGAGCTCGACTGTGGGTCGATTCTTGAATTTGAAAAGTCGCGTGTGGCAAAGGCAATTGACCTTGCCTACACCGTGACCGTTCACAAGAGTCAGGGCGGCGAGTATAGTGCGATTATTATGCCGTTCGTTCGTGGGCATGAATACATGCTGTATCGGCAATTGACCTACACGGCAATCACAAGAGCAAAGAAACAGTTCCTCGGAATCGGGGACATCAATTTGCTGAAAAAGGCCGGTATGGATGCCCATGAGTTCAAGCAGCCGAGAGACCTTTTGGATTTGCGAATTATAGCTCTGGCCGCAAAGAAATCCCCTCTCCATAACGGTGACGGAGAAAGCAGAGCCGCATAAGTAGTCTCAATGAAACATAGTTGAAGGAGGAAGCGACTATGGCAAGTACAGGTACAAAGATTGATGCACTGACCCTCTCCCCTGCTCAGCAGGAAGAGCAGTTGAATACGATTCTGGATTTCTTGACGCTGGTGCATCCCAGTCTCACCAACAATAACAGTGGCGCTTGCGTTGAGCTGCGCCCGCTGGCCCGCAATCAGGATAATGTTCCTTTCGTGCTGTTTAAGAACAGCTATAACACTTGGCAGCTCCGCGAAAAGGATATCGATATTCTGCGCCGCTGGCTAGATGCCCGCAACGGTTATCCGATGTGTATGTATTACTCGGTCTATGCCTATGACCATGACAAGCGTACCTTGACCAAATCGGGAAAAGTCGCTCAGAAGGGCAAGATTACCGTTGAGGCCGCGAAGTTCGCAGAAGAGCTGCCGCTGGACTTCGACCACTGCGATGAAGAAGAGATGAAGAAGTACGATGAGATGTTCGAGAGCATCGGCATCCATCCGCTTTGGCTGTTCTCCGGGCATGGCTATCAGGCTCATATCCTGCTGACCGATAAGGTCGTGGGAAAGACTCTCAAATACCTCGTCAAGCTGATTCGGGCGAAGGGATTCACTCATGTGGACCCGGCGTGTGTTGACGAAGCCCGCATGATGCGTCTTCCCTACACCTTCAATGCCAAGTGCTTTGAAAAGCGTACCAAGTACCCGGAAGAGCGCGAGAACCCGCCGATGTGCCATATTGTCAAATTCAGTGACAAACGCGTGTCGCTCAAGAATCTGATTGACGCTTTGGAAAGCATCCCCACGAAGGACATGGATGAGTACATCGCAGCATTGTCTATCCGTGATGAAGTGAAGAGCTTGCCTCAGAACGAACAGAGTGCGGCGGACACTAAGCCTCAACCGATTGATGCAGGGAATAGAGTGATGCCTGAATACCCGGCAGGGCTGTTTGAGGCAGTGAAAGCAAAGGATTTCCCTACTGCCATCAAGAAGATGCTCACCTTTACTCCGCAGGGCTACCGTCACGACACGATGGCTTTCCTGATTAACTTTCTGACGGTCTATCTTGGCATCACCGCAACCCAGACCCGTGACATCCTCAAAATCTGGAATGAAAAGGCTTGTGAGCCGTCTCTCGAAAACTATGATGCTGAGTTCTCCAATCTCTGGCCGGGAAGCGGCAAGTACAGCATCCGCAAACTCGCTGCGCAGCACGGTTTTATCGACCTCAAAGACTATCTCAAAGTTCGGCGTGCTACTGAAATCAAAATTCCAAACCAGCTTTTTGATACGATGAATAAAGTAAAGAATGGTGCGGTGAATGTCTACCTTGCCGTTGCAATGGCAGAACATGATGGCGTTGTGGGTGATATTCAGACAATCATGCGCTATGCCAACATGAAGTCTGAGAGCAATGTCCGTAAAGAAATCAAGGAACTGAAAAAACATCAGTTCATCTATAAGGTGGACGGCTTGCGCTCTAAAGGAATCCCCGATACATACAAAGTTAGCCGGTTTCCCCTCTCTGGCGGATTCTATTCTATTGAGTACTTGGTTGCACAGGACTATCTAACCTTGTTCTCCTCAGAACTTTGCTTACTGCTTGTGTTGCGCCGGATTTGCAGCCATAAAACAGATGTTATTGTGAATCAAACGCAGCTTGGTGCAGCAATTGGATGCACAAGAACAAATGTTGGCAAGCTGATGAAGAAACTTGAAATGCGCGGGTACATCACGATTACCGAGAAATATATGGACAAGGTGAAATTTCAGTGCATGGTCGATGTGCTCAAATAACCTGATGTGTTGCGCGAGTACGAAAAGTAGATAGAATGAGACCTAGGGGAAGCAAAATTCCCAGATGTGAAAAGGAGATGTTTTTATGAACAAGTACGAGATTTCAATTGACCGTATCCAGTATGAGCCGGAATGCGAGCATTTTGTTGCTGGCGGAAAGGTCAGCGTTGAAGGCGAGGTATTTGACCTCCTCTTCGAGCGCAATGAGGAAAACGAGTCTGTCGAGATGACTGGCGAGAAGGTCCTCATGGCGTGGTATCGTGATGGCGGAGCGCTTATTTCTGTTGGTCTCGACAGCAAGTATTACGATGCCTTCGATGAACCCACCTTTGACCGTGCCGAAGCATTTGCAAAGCATGTCTACAAGCGTGTGGTGAAGATGGTTGATGAAGTAGCCACTGCCGAATTGGAAGTCCTAAGAACGGGTAAATAATGCGCCGCTTATCGCCTTTTTGTTGCGGTAGATGATAGAAAAGTAAGTATAAATGTGGTATAATAAAACTAATATTTCAAGGGAGGATTTACCATGAAAAAGGCAACTATTAACATCAGCGATGTCAAGTACTTTGCGGATGAGCACGAGCTGCACATCTTTGGCGAAATCAATGTGGACCATGTGGTACTTGATTTTGGACTGACGCAGAGCGTTCTTGGCAGCGAGCTCCGTGCCGAGTACGAAGATGTATGCTTGTGCTATGAAGTGGGCATGCCTCCGGAATTCTACTATGATGAGAATGGCAAAAATGCCGCCAATATTGATGAGAAAGTTAAAGAGCGCGGTGAAAAGTTCATCCGTGGCATTTATCTCGATATTCTCGATGCTGCGGATGATGCAATTATGGACAACACGCAGTTCCTGACGGAACGATTCGCCTATGTGGAAGCAGGCTTCGGCGGTAAGCTGCCGCTTAAATTCGAGGAAGATAAGCAAAACGATGATGGTAGTTATGAGGGCGCAGCGGTCGTACATGGTTGTGGCGTAATCAAGTATATCATCCGTGACGGTAAAATCGATGAGCTTTTCTTCCCCTACACAGAGGACAAAGAAGACCTGCGCGATTATGAGACTGAAGCGGATACTGTTGAGGACATCTGTGATGCAATTATGCAGCATGTTGAGAGCGTGAAGGTCGCCCAGTAAGAACCTCTGCAAATCAATTTAGTGCCCGTACTGCCGAATAATGACAGTTCGGGCTTTTCTGTGGTATAATGCTAATAACAGATTATCTCCAGAATGAGAGGAAAACACATGACTATCGGAGACATTCTCGTTAATACCAACCGGGCAAACCTCAATAATCTGCTACCGTTATCGGAAGTGAAAACCAAAAAGGATTTCGCCAAATTCAAGAAGAAGGGCTATACCGTCGGCATGACTGCCGGGGAATTTCAGAAGAAATACCCGCTTCTTCCCATTGAGAACATTTATGCCTCCTACAACATCCTGTCCTCGCTCTATTATTGCGAGCCTCAAAATCCTACCATCCCGATTGTCTTGAATCTTCAGATTTACGGCGACAAGCGCCTATCTGTTGCAAACGAATCGGATGAAGCATTTCAAAATCGGATTCTCTCGATAGCAAAAGCAATTTCCGAGGGGAATGTCAAGCGGATTCGGTCGTATCTCTTTTCTCTCGAAGACAGTTTCAGGGTTTCGGTGCTCTCGCAGTATATCAAGAACGCAGAGGCCTCAACGGAACTGTACGACCTCTTTATGGATTATTACAAATTGACCGATTATGGGTTCAAAAATCTAAACGAAGCTGATATACGCAAAGTCCTGTCCGGTAAATCTGAGGAGCAGAAGAAGAAAACTGCTGAAAAGCTTCGGAAGTTCCCGGATACGATTACCGTTTATCGCGGAGAGGGCAGCAAATCAACGCCGTATACGCAGTCTTTCTCTTGGACGGTCAGCTACAAAGCAGCTTGTTTCTTTGCCTGCAGGTTGCCGAGCGCTGAAGACAGCACTATCGTATCGGCAGAGGTATCGAAGGATGATATCATTGAGTTCTTCCCCGAAAGAAATGAGGCGGAAGTTGTCATTTTGCCGTCTGCCGTGAAATCTTTGACACCTCCCACGATTGAAATCGTGGGATTCCCGGGTGGCGGTGGCAAGGCTTATCACCATGCCGCATACAAGGCAGCGAGTTATGCGGTTTCCCACCATCCGCTACGGGTGTAACGCACAATGAGCATCCAGCCTAAAAGGTTGACCAACATACTTGTCTGCATTCCCAGTTCTTTTAAGTGCATCCTCCGAAGGGAGTTTCACCTCTTGCGAGGCA